>Ga0209121_10001491_pt1 | contig 24513 bp, 18 predicted proteins | sample Cruoilmetagenom3_FD_187292 | JGI IMG/M metagenome (GOLD analysis project Ga0209121, IMG submission 187292) | Oil polluted marine microbial communities from Coal Oil Point, Santa Barbara, California, USA - Sample 3 (SPAdes) (version 2) | ecosystem: Environmental > Aquatic > Marine > Oil seeps ... | reverse complement strand
GCCATACATACTTGCTCTGGGCTACCACCCATAAGTTCAGCAAGACCAGCCGCCGCCATAGAACATGCCACGCCAACTTCACCCTGACAGCCAACTTCAGCGCCAGAGATAGAAGCGTTACGTTTGTAAAGACCACCGATCGCGCCAGAAGCTGCGAAGTAACGGATGTAGTCTTTCTCTGTCACCGTTTGGATGAACTTATCGTAGTAAGCTAATACAGCAGGGATGATGCCACATGCGCCGTTTGTTGGTGCCGTTACTACACGGCCGCCAGCTGCGTTTTCTTCGTTTACGGCGAAAGCAAACATGTTTACCCAGTCAACAACCGTCATTGGGTCATTGGTTGTTTTTTCTGAAGTCATTAGCTGTTGGCGAAGTGCTGCTGCACGACGAGGCACACGCAGTGGACCAGGTAGGATACCTTCAGTATTCATACCGCGGTCCATACACTCACGCATCGTTTTCCAGATGTTAGCGAAGTAAGTGCGAGACTCTTCGTCTGAGTGGAAAGCCGCTTGGTTTTTCATAACCAATGTACTGATAGAAAGGCCGCTTTCTTTACACTGATTAACCAGCTCTTCAGCTGTTGTGAATTCGTAAGGTGCTTTGATTGGGTTTTCTTCTTCTTTGCCGAAGTTCTCTTCGTCAACGATGAAACCGCCACCAATGGAGTAGTATGTTTTTGAGTATGCTACTTCGTCATCAACCCAAGCATGAATGCTCATGCCATTCTCGTGCAGAGAAAGGTTGCTAGTGTGGAAGTTCATTCCACCATCGCGTGGGAATGAAACAGTATGACAGTGCATACCAACAGGTAGACGTTCAGTTTCTTCTACGCGAGCAATGAAGCCAGCAATAGAGTCGATATCAACACGCTCAGGAGTATTGCCAGCAAGACCCATGATGATTGCGATATCTGTGTGGTGACCTTTCCCTGTCAGTGATAGTGATCCATATACGTCCACGGTGATTTTAGTGATGTCGCGCAATTTTCCCATTGAACGTAGGTCATCAATAAATTCTTTACCCGCTTTCATTGGTCCAACTGTGTGTGAGCTCGATGGACCAACACCGATTTTATAGATATCAAATACACTAATCATAGCGATTACCTCAAAAAGAGAGCCTCCCACGTCGAGTAGGGAGGCTCATTTATTATCATTATATTTTTTGTCTAATCTCGCGATATAAGATGGATGTCATCTTATAAAAAGTAGCGGAGATTAAAGAGCGCCGTAGATTACAGAACTAATAGCCGCTAGACCACATAAAGCTGTAAAGATTTGCACAGGTGCTGAAGTTTTGTACTTAGCCATTGCTGGTACTTTTTGCATCGCGAATACAGGCATTAGGAACAGGATAGCTGCAATCATTGGAGCACCCATTGTTTCAATCATACCTAGGATGCTTGGGTTAACTACCGCAACAATCCAAGTTGTAACAACGATGAATGCTAGAGATGCTTTCTCAATCGTGCTGATTGAAGAACCAGAGCGAGACTTGACTAGGCCAACAAGACCTTCGTGAGCACCTAGGAAGTGACCGAAGTAGCTAGAAGTAATCGCTGCAAACGCTACAAGAGGACCCATGTAAGAGATAAGTGGAGACTCGTGAACATTAGCTAGGTAAGAAAGAACAGAGATGTTTTGTGCTTGTGCTGTTGCTAGTTGCTCTGGAGATAGAGAAAGCACTACAGAGAATACGAAGAACATTACAAAACCCATCAGCATCATTGCTGCGCCGCCAGTGATCGCGTCAGTTTTCTTAACTGCGTCTTCACCGTATACACGACGTTGCTCTTTAGAGAACTGTGAAATGATTGGGCTGTGGTTGAAAGAGAACACGATGATTGGAATCGCAAGCCAGATAATAGAAGGCATTGCTGACCATTCTGGGCTTGTTTCCATCATTGAAGTGTTCCAATCAGGAACTAGGTAGAAAGATAACGCTAGTAAGATGAATACTAGTGGGTAAACCATCGCTGAAGTTGCTTTAAGCATCAACTCTTTACCGAATACAACACCCGCTGTCATAGCAAGGATAAGTGCACCAGAAAGAAGAGGACGTGGAATGGATTCCATACCCATTTGGTTTACTAAGAAAGAGTCAACCGTGTTTGTGATACCAACACCGTAGATTAGAACGATCGGGTAGATAGCGAAGAAGTAAGCAAAAGTAATAATGTTTGCGCCAGTCTTACCGAAATGTTCTTCAACTGTGTCTGTAATATCGGCTTCAGGGTTTTTAGCAGACAGTACGAAACGAGCTAGAGATTTGTGTGCGAACCAAGTCATTGGTGCCGCGATTAGAGCTAGGATAACTAATGGCCAAAAACCACCCGCACCAGCTTTGATTGGAAGAAATAGTACGCCAGCACCAACTGCTGTACCAAATAGTGATAAACACCAGGTAAAATCTTTGTAGTTAAACTTGCTTGAATCTTTAACGGCATTTGCCGAAGAAGTTGTTGTGTTCATGTTAAATTACTCATTTTTTGGGAACAGGAAATAAGTCGGCGCCAATTCTGCAGAATTTTCTTCTGCAAAAAATAGATCTAAATCATGTAATGAAACGGCGTGGCACATGATATGCGAAAAACGGATTTTTGATCACGAAAATGGTGTGCTACAGGTGATTTATATTTGGCTTGGGTATTAGTTTTTCTTATGAATTGGCGGGGCTTGTATAGTTTTATACCAGGGAATCGTTTGCGTAAAATTGCATTAATAAATCTGTTCCATGGAAAGACAGGATTTTGTTAACAGAGATTAAACAAAACGTAGTTGCTATGTAATTTGTTGCACTACGTGTCGCTGCAGTGATTGGATGATTTGAGCCGTAACGCCCCAAATTAGGTGCTCTTCGAAGGGCATCGCAAAAACACGATGCTTAATTTTCTTAAAATTCACCGTGTGACTGTGCAACTTGGCTTGGTCTAAAACATAGGTGGCTGGAACCTCAAAAATTGAGGCAACTTCGTTCTCATCGATGATGGCTTCATAGTCAGGATCGACCATGGCAACAATCGGTGTCACAGAAAATTTACTAATGGTACTCAATGCTGGTAATTGCCCAACAATTTTAACTTGATCTGATCGAATTCCGACCTCTTCGTGGAGCTCTCTCAGTGCCGTAAACTGCATGGATGGGTCGGAAAGTTCGTGCTTCCCTCCAGGAAAACTGACTTGGCCAGGATGGTGCTTAAGGTGAGCTGCTCTTTTAGTAAAAATGACATGTAAACCATCCTCTCTTTCAACTAAACCTACCACTACTGCTGCTTTACGAAGTTGATCCTCTGTTATGTGAGAAACACGCTCAACAGACTCTGGGTGATAGCCAACGGTTGGGTTAAGTTGGAATTGCTGAAGGAAGTTATCTTTATTCATATCATGCCAATATATTGATTGTTATGCTTTTAAGTATAGTCACAACACCGAGTCGAAAGCCAATCTCGCTTTTCTGTTTGCTGAACGATTTGTTTGGTACCAGTTTTAACGTTGTACTAATGTCTTCATTGTATATTTTTATTGGCACTCTTAAATCGCAAATAGCAGGTTGATATGTGATACGTCCACCCAATCAGGAGGGGTGTATCTAAAATTCAGTGGCTTTTGCTATATTCAATAGGAGCATATGAGCCGGTAAGCGTTACTCATGTCATAAAATTGAGTGGTGGATGGTTATTTTGTCCTTAAGAATTTGATAACCCTCAGTTAGTGGCTCATTCTAAAAAGAAATAGAATAAAAGGTATGAGATGAAAGGAATCATATTCACCGAATTTTTAGAGCTTGTTGAAGAAAAGTTTGGTTTAGAACTTTTGGAAGAAGTTTTAGAGATGTCAGAAGACGAGGGGATCTATACATCGGTCGGAAGTTACGACCACAAAGATCTCGTGAAACTCATCATTAACCTGAGTAAGAAAACCGATATCGATGCAGGAAGTTTGCAACGCGTATTTGGGCAATCTGTATTTAAAAACCTGTTAGCCTCTTTGCCGAACAAAGCCAGCCTTGCACATAGCAATACCACTTTTCAATTTATTCAACACGTAGAGCGCTATATTCATGTAGAAGTGAAGAAGCTCTATCCCGACGCTGAACCACCAGAATTCAGTTTTATTACTACGACCGAAGCACAACTTATTTTTGACTACAAAAGCGCAAGGTGTATGTCTCATGTTTGTTTGGGACTAATTGAAGGATGCGCTGAATATCACGGGGAGTCTATCTTGGTAGAAATGACACCTCAGAATGATGACCAAAGCGTGGTTAGGTTTAATTTGAAAGTCGAAAAGTAATATGGATCTGGCATCAGCCTTAGAGAAGAAGCTTAAACGTCAAGTCGCGGCACGGAAAGCGGCTGAAGCATTGTTGGAACAAAAGAGTCTTGAATTGTTTGAGGCAAACCAACAGCTTGAGCTTGCTTTGCGTCAGTTAGAAAAACGTTCGAACGCGAATATTCGCCGCATTGAGTTTCAAGAGCAAATCGACAATTTGTTGATCGATTTTGGGCGCGCGTTTCTTAGGAATGATCTCGATGACATCATGTTGTCTGAATTAACGACAAACGTGACGAACAGTTATTTAATTGAAGCCAGTCGTCTGATACTGCCACCTAAACTCATACCTCAACTTCTCACATATGACTACGGCGACGAAACGGTCGGTGGGTTAGATCAAGAGATTCAGGAACCTCAATGGCAAGGTAACTTGTTGACGGTGCCTCTTGAAGTGGAGAAGGTGATCGTTGGTGCACTGATCGTTAAGGTTAGGTTGCTCGATCAAGACTATGAGTTTATTGAGAGTCAACTTTTGTTAGTAACGGATTTGATATGCAGTGCGCTAACTCATCAGCTCGCGATTAACCGAAATATTGAATCACGCAAACGAGCAGAAGAGTCCGAAAGAGCAACTCGTGATTTCGTTGCAATGATTAACCACGAATTAAGAACCCCACTCAACGGCTTGTTAGGTAGTGCTGAATTGATCAGCGACACCGACTTGACCTTTTCTCAGCGTGAAATAGTCAACAACCTAAGTCAATCTGGTGAGTTCCTAAGAACCATCATTAATGACCTACTTGATTACAGTAAGATTAATGCGGGTATGTTGGAGCTGATTCCCAAGACATTTGCACTGGATGATTTGAGAAACACGATTCAAAGCATCTTCACCAATCGTGCGATTGAGAAGCAGCTTGAATTTAATATCAGCGTGTCCTCAAATGTACCTACTCATTTTAATGGGGATTTAGAACGCATCACTCAGCTATTTGTAAACCTAATCGGTAATGCGATTAAATTCACAGAAGAGGGACATGTGAATGTTGGTATCGAATGGAACAACAGCCAATTCGTTTTTTCTGTAGAAGATACCGGGGTTGGGATTGCCGAATCTGCACACAAAACTTTGTTTGAACCTTTTACTCAAGCTGATAATTCGAGTAGCCGAAACTATGAGGGTACCGGACTTGGCTTAGCGATTTGCCGTAAGTTGGTCGCTTTGATGAATGGTCATATTAGTGTGTCTAGTGTGGTTGAAGTCGGAACAACTTTTACTATTTCTATACCTTTAAAAGTTATCGATATATCGCGTGAAGATGAACGGGTGGCCAAAAATGTCGAATCAAACGTTGAGCTGTCTTTATTGAAAGTTCTGGTAGTTGATGATATCAAAATGAACCAAATCATCATCCAACAAATGCTACGTAAGCATGAGATTGAACCTGTTATCGCTAGTAATGGTGTAGAAGGGTTCGAGCTAGCCTCAAATAATGATTACGACATTGTTTTTATGGATTGCAGAATGCCGGTTATGGATGGCTTTGAAGCGACAGAAAAGCTCAGAGAGAAAGGTTACGCCAAATCTATAGTGGCACTGACTGCCGGCACAACATTAGAAGAGCGTGAACGTTGTATTCAGTGTGGAATGGATGACATCCTTAGTAAACCTTATACCGCGAACGACCTCACAGAGATGCTCAAGAAGTGGGGTGTTTCTGCTGTGAAGGTAGCGTAAGTCACGTTAATAGTGAGTGGTCAATTATCTACTCAGACTCAGACTCAAATACTAAAAAACCGAAGTGATCTTATGATCCTTCGGTTTTTTTATATCGAGCTTTTGCCTATGACTAAATAGCCTTCAGTGTCGTTACCTAACACTCTTCAAGCACAGGAAGGATGCGACTCAGCTTATCTAATGTTTCTTGATATTCAGAGGCGCAATCACTATCGAATACCACACCACCACCAGCCCAAGCATAAAGCGTGTTGTTCTCGGCAACTAACGTACGAATAGTAATGCTGGTGTCCATTCTGCCATTTCTACTGATGTAGCCGATACTGCCGCAATACGCTGAGCGTCGATGCGGTTCCAACTCTTCAATGATCTGCATAGCGCGCACTTTTGGAGCGCCAGTAATTGAACCTCCAGGGAAGCAAGCTCTCAGTAAGTCGGTTGCTGAGTATTTAGAATCTAGGTCGGCTCTGATTGTACTAACTAAGTGATGCACAGCAGGGAAGCTTTCGATATCAAACAGTTTAGGGACATGCACCGTACCAGGTTTTGCCACACGGCCAATATCATTACGTAACAGGTCAACGATCATCAGGTTTTCGGCCTGATCTTTTTCTGCACTTAACAAATCTTGAGCATGGGCATCATCAACTTTACGATCCTCAGAACGAGGGCGCGTACCTTTAATTGGCTTAGTTTCGATGATGTTGTCTTTAAGCTCTAAGAAACGCTCCGGAGAAACACTAATGATTGCGCACTCTGCCAATCGGATAAAACCAGAAAAGGGCGCCGAGTTGTACTGTTCAAGTTTCTCATAAGCGAGCCATTCACTACCTTGGTATTGAGCATTGAAGCGCTGAGCTAAGTTAATCTGATAACAGTCACCCGATAACAGATACTCTTGCACGCTATTAAACTTATTGGCGTAGCTCTCTTCGCTCATATTGGATTGCCACGGTGTGGTTAATCCAAAGCGCGCATGTGTTCGGTTTGGCCTAGAGGCCTGTTGTATCAGCCAATCATGATGTTCATCGATATTGCAGCCGACAATACACGCTGTTTTTAATTGATGGTCAACGATCACTGCCCATTCATATAAACCAACCGCCATGTCGGGCGCAGAAATATCATGCTTAGCAAGAGAGGGAAGAGCTTCTACTCGTCGCCCTAAATCGTAACTGAAGTAGCCTAAAGCGCCGCCAACGAATGGCAAATCAGCATGCTCTTTGGTCGCCGGTAATAACTGCTGTTGATATTGGTCGAGTAGTTCGAAAGGATCCGACTTTGAAACGAAATGCTTTTTGCTAACAAGAGTTTCTTCATTAACATTAACGGTCGTTTCTGCACCGATAGTCTCGAAGGTGGCGATGGGTTGAGCAACTAAAATATCGTATCGACTATCAACATGGCTTTCTGAAGCGGAGCGTAATAGCATTGCCCACGGTAGGTTTTCAATATGAGAAAACAGCTGTTTAGCTAAAGTTGATTGATATTCAAGCGGCTTGATTTGGATAGAGCGAAATTCGTTGTTATTCATTTGTTTAATTTGTGACAAAGAGTTCGATCACTGCATGGCGTGTGAGAGGAAGCAAGAGTATCATAAATTGAAAATAAAATGGGTTCTTGATTAGAACGGTGCAAACCACATGGTTTAGTTTAAAGCTATGCAAGCGATTGCTACAGCAACTAAATACAGCTCAACATAATAAAAAGCTAAGCCAACTAATTCGGTTAGACAAAAACAGTTAAACCAAGATCCCACATGGAACCAGAACAATAAAGAGGCATGCAATGACGGTTATTCGTAAGCAAGATGTGATCAGCAGTGTCGCTGACGCACTTCAGTACATTTCTTATTATCACCCTTTAGACTTTGTCCAAGCCCTAGAAAAAGCGTACGAGAAAGAAGAAAGCCAAGCAGCAAAAGATGCTATCGCTCAGATTCTTATTAACTCGCGTATGTCTGCGGAAGGTCATCGTCCAATTTGTCAGGATACGGGTATTGTTACTTGTTTCGTGAACATCGGTATGGATGTTAGGTGGGAAACGGATCAAACAGTACAACAGATGGTTGATGAAGGCGTTCGTCAAGCTTACAACAATCCAGATAACCCATTGCGTGCATCTGTCCTAATGGACCCTGCAGGTAAGCGTATTAATACCAAAGACAACACACCAGCAGTTGTTCACATTAATATGGTTCCAGGCAACAAAGTTGAAATTCAAATCGCGGCAAAAGGCGGCGGTTCTGAGAACAAAACCAAGATGGTAATGCTTAACCCTTCTGATGATATTGCAGAGTGGGTAGAGAAGACGCTACCAACAATGGGCGCGGGCTGGTGTCCACCGGGCATGCTTGGTATAGGCATTGGCGGTACGGCTGAGAAAGCCGCGGTACTCGCTAAAGAATCTCTGATGGAACACATCGATATTCAAGACCTTATCGACAAAGGTCCAGAGAACGCAGAAGAAGAGCTTCGTTTAGACATCTTCAACCGTGTAAACAAGCTTGGTATTGGTGCACAAGGCCTTGGCGGTCTAACGACTGTGGTTGACGTTAAAATCAAAACAGCGCCAACGCATGCAGCTTCAAAGCCTGTTTGCTTGATCCCGAATTGTGCGGCAACGCGTCACGTTCACTTTACGCTAGACGGCAGCGGCCCTGCAGAACTAACACCACCTAAGTTAGAAGAGTGGCCAGACATTACTTGGGAAGCAGGCGCAAATACACGCCGTGTTAACCTTGATGAAATTACCAAAGAAGACGTTCAAGAGTGGAAGACTGGCGAAACGGTTCTTCTATCAGGCAAGATCTTAACCGGTCGTGATGCCGCTCATAAGCGTATTCAAGGTATGCTTGAAAGTGGTGAAGGTTTACCAGAAGGCGTCGACCTGAAAGGCAAGTTCATATACTACGTTGGCCCTGTCGATGCTGTGGGTGACGAAGCGGTAGGTCCTGCGGGCCCAACAACGTCTACTCGCATGGATAAGTTCACCGACATGATGCTAGAAGAAACCGGTATTATGGGCATGATTGGTAAAGCCGAGCGTGGCCCTGCAACGGTTGAGTCAATCAAACAGCATAAATCGGTTTACCTAATGGCCGTTGGTGGTGCAGCTTATTTAGTCGCGAAGGCAATTAAAAAAGCACGCGTGGTTGCGTTTGAAGATCTCGGTATGGAAGCGATTTACGAGTTTGAAGTTGAGGACATGCCGGTAACGGTAGCGGTTGACTCTAACGGCGTAAACGCACACCAGATCGGCCCTGACACGTGGAAAGTGAAAATTGCAGAAGCCGAAAAAGCGTAATTAACGAACGCTAGAAAGGCGCAATTAACCTTGACCTGAGTGTTTGAATTGCAATTTTTGACAGAAACTTAAGAATAAAAGTGCAGCATTGTCTGCACTTTTGTCTTATTATCAATGATATAGTTATAAACACATCGTTTGATATAAGAACATAGGAGAGAGGAATGCCTCGTTTTATTCAGATCCTACAGATTATCTTGGCAGTGGTGATTGGTAGTTTCATTGGTTACGATTTGATCTTGCACGGAATCAGCATCTTTAACGAAAAGTACGTAACTATCACATGTGTATTATGGTTGATTTCTGAGATCACACTGTTCGTTATCTACAAGCTGATAGAAGACGATTAGTCTGACATTAACTGAAAATTTTAAAGCCCCTGATTATGAATGTAGTCAGGGGCTTTTATTCATCTAGCATTAAGAATGTGTATTGCATACTCACTACTATTAGCAAAAGAACAAGCATAAGCATACAAACTAACCCAACTGGGAAAGAGCACAGGCTAACGTTTCTATTACTATATCAGTTAGCTTAACTATTACGGAGTCGTTCAAATGAAACACCTAACTCAAGAAATGAGTGACTTTATAAGCAGAGGAACGGATTCTCATATTCGAGTAGCGGTCACGGGGCTTTCTCGTGCGGGTAAGACAGCATTCATTACTTCGCTGGTTAATCAACTTCTTCATACGTCTACCCACAAAAATCTGCCTCTACTTGCCTCGGCGAGAGATGGAAGAATCATTGGTGCTAAACGTATTCCACAACATAACATGATGATCCCGCGTTTTTCTTACGATGAAGCGATGGAGTCACTCAATGCGGAGCCACCAGAATGGCCCGTGCCAACGCGTGATGTCAGTGAGATTCGTTTAGCCATTAAATATAAGCCTGCTAAAGGTGCAAAAAAGTTATTGAGTAAAAACAGCACTCTTTATCTCGATATTGTTGATTACCCTGGTGAATGGCTGCTTGATTTACCCCTACTCGATATGGATTTCGATACTTGGAGTCAATCTCAATTTTCCGCATTGAAAGGCGATAGAGAAGTCTACTCGCAACAGTGGAACGCAATGCGCGGTGACATTGACTTGCTAGCCGAAGCCGACGAAAAGAAACTGGTCGCGATTGCCGATAGCTATACTCAGTACCTTCATACTTGTAAGGATAACGGATTGCACTGGGTACAGCCGGGTCGATTCGTATTGCCAGGTGAGCTTGAAGGTGCGCCTGTGCTGCAATTTTTCCCGTGCATCGCACCTGAGGGCAAGTTCTCAAAAACAAGTAACTATGCGGTTTTAAAAGCACGTTATGAAGAGTATCAGCAAAAGGTCGTAAAGGCGTTCTATAAGAATCACTTCGCGACGTTCGATAGACAAATCGTGCTGGTGGACTGCTTACAGCCGCTCAATGCGGGCTACGACTCTTTCATGGATATGCGTGGTGCATTAGAGCAGCTATTAAAGAGCTTTAAGTACGGCCGAAGCAATATCTTAAGACGCCTGTTTGCGCCGAAGATCGACAAGATCTTGTTTGCAGCCACCAAAGCTGACCATGTGACACCGGATCAACATCCGAACTTGGTATCGCTGTTACAGCAGATGGTGCATCCTGCTTGGCAACAGGCGGCGTTTGAACACATCGACATGAGCTGCATGAGTATCGCGTCTATTCAAGCGACGAGTGCGGGTTATATCTCGTCAGGTTCAGACAATGTCCCCGCATTGCAAGGTGTGACTTTAGATAACGTACCTCAGACCATGTATCCGGGAGAGGTACCGCGTAAACTGCCAAACAAACAGTATTGGGAAACCAACCAGTTTGATTTCACAAGCTTTAGGCCGATTGAACAGCACTCTGACGAGCCTTGTCAGCATCTGAGAGTCGACAAGGTTTTAGAGTATCTCATTGGCGACAAGTTGAAGTAATTGAGGCAATCAAAATGAGTGAATTAAAAACGAAACAGGTCTTTGATGAACCGTTGAAGACCTCGTTCGATGAGCAAGATAAGAATGAAGTTAGCCCAGATTTAGGTGCTCAACAAATGTTCACCGAACAAGAAAAATTTGTACCTGTCGCACCACAAGTAGAAATTGACCTAGATGGCGAAGCTGAGCAACAACTGGAGCAAGTGATACGCCCGAGTAAAAAGAATAAGTGGTTTACTTCTGGCTTGTTGGTCGCTTTCTCTGGCTTAGTGGGCTGGCAAGCGGTCGATTCTGTGATCACCGAGATTCAAACCGCTGACTGGTTAGCATTAGGTTGGGCCGGTTTTATTGCTGCAATCGCGTCATTAGGCCTTGGTGCAATAGGTAAAGAGCTATGGAAGCTACGTTCACTGAAAGACCATTTCAGTGTGCAAGAGCAGAGCGAAGAGCTACTCCAAAGTCAAAGCGTTGGTAAAGGAAAAGCGTTTTGTGAACACATCGCTAAACAAGGGGGCATTGTTGCCGAGTCTCCTTCATACGATAAGTGGCGGAACAGTATCAACCCGGCACATAGCGATGCCGAAGTGCTGGATATGTACGATGCGTTGGTCGTTAGCCATCAGGATAAAGTCGCCACTCAGATCGTGACTAAGTTTTCTACTGAATCTGCAGCTTTGGTTGCAGTGAGCCCATTGGCTGCTGCAGACATGTTGTTGGTGGCGTGGCGTAATTTCACCATGATAGACAAGCTAGCCGATGTGTATGGTATTGAACTTGGCTACTGGTCGCGCATTAAGCTGTTTAAATTAGTGTTAATCAACATGGCAGCGGCAGGGGCAAGTGAATTGGCGATTGATGCGAGCATGGACCTCGTATCGATGGACTTAGCAGGCAAAATTTCTGCAAGAGCAGGGCAGGGGCTCGGTGTTGGTATTTTAACCGCTCGACTGGGCTTAAAAGCCATGACTTTGCTTCGTCCTATGCCTTGGCATAAAGAGCGAAAAGTAAAATTATCGGACCTTCGTAAAGCCGTCCTTTCTGAAATAAAGCGTATTACTCTCAAATAAAGTATTTGAGGCTCAATAGTTTGAGAAGAAGGGTAAACATATGTTTACTCTTCTTCTTGACTGAACTCAGACCTTAATCCACACTACTGTCAACTTATCCTGACACCTATAATAGGACTATTTGTGCGTCTTGAAGTATTGTGTGAAGACAGACTCGGCTTAACGCGTGAGTTGCTCGATATCTTGGCCTCAAAAAGCATTGATTTAAGAGGAATCGAAATTGATGTAAAAGGCATTATTTACCTAAATTGCCCTGATATTAATTTTGATGCTTTTAGTGAACTTATGGCTGAAATTCGCCGAATTTCAGGTGTGAAGGATGTACGTAAAATCCAATTTATGCCGAGCGAAAGGCATAACACCGAGCTGATTGCACTGCTTGCAAACCTACCAGATCCAGTGATTGCGATTGACCTTAAAGGTTCAGTCGACATGGCAAACCACGCAGCACTCAACCTTTTTGGTAAGCAAGAAAGTGAAGTTATTGGCGAGCCGTTATCAACGTTTGTTCCTAGCTTCAATTTTGCTCGTTGGATCGACGGTGATGTAACACGTCATCGTGAAGTCGTAGTACTAGACGGTTTGGATTTTTCTATCGAGATACTGCCTATTTATCTTGGGGGTGACGTGAACGAAGCGGTACTGGCTAGCGCCGTAATGACGATTCGTTCTTGCAACCAAGAGATGAACTCGACAGATGCGATCCCAGAACAGAACAACCTGGGCTTTGAACATTTTGTCGGTGTCTCTAATCGTCACAAAGCCTTGATCAGTCAAGCTAAGAAGTTGGCGATGTTGGATCAACCTCTTCTGATTGAAGGTGATACGGGGACAGGTAAAGAGATGCTTGCAAAAGCATGCCATAACCGCTCAAACCGATCGTCTTTCCCATTCTTGATTTTAAGCTGTGCATCAATGCCTGATGACGTGGCAGAAACGGAACTGTTTGGTCATGCTCCGGGTTCATTCAACCATGAACAAGGACATAAAGGCATTTTCGAACAAGCAAATGGCGGTACTGTATTTTTAGATGAAATTGGCGAAATGAGCCCGCATCTACAAATCAAACTTTTACGCTTCCTACAGGATGGTTCATTCCGTCGTGTTGGTGAAGAAGAAGAGATGCACGCTGATGTTCGTATTATTGCATCAACGCGCCACCGTCTTTCTGAATTAGCTGACTCAGGCTCGTTTCGTGAAGACCTGTTCTACCGCTTGAATGTACTGACGCTATCAATTCCAGCCTTACGTGAGCGCTCTAACGACGTAGCACCGTTATTGGAGTTGTTTGTTGCTAAGTACGCACAGCAGTTAGGTATGCTAAAGCCAAAGTTAACTCCAGAATTGATCGACCAATTGGGCAACTATCAATGGCCGGGCAACATTCGTCAATTGGACAACATGGTTTTGCGTGCACTCACTGAATTAGATTCTGACACGCTAACGGTTGAGCAATTCCATCTGCCTCAACTTGAAACCATGACCGCTGGAATGGCGAATCTGAGCTTGGATGGTTCTCTGGACGAGATCATGAAAGATTATGAATCTCAGATCCTTGAAAAGCTCTATCAGTCTTTCCCATCGAGCCGTAAGTTAGCAAAACGTTTGAACGTCTCTCATACCTCAATTGCGAACAAGCTTCGTGACTATGGGATCAGAAAAAACTGATTGAACCTGCTTAGCCATCGTACTGAGCAAAAAAACAAGACAAGTTGACGGATTAAGAAAAACGAATGGAAGATTTAAGTACACCAGCCCGCGTTTATAAGCACGATGGAAACCTTATTCTACGTACAGCGCAAGTTGACGACGCGAGTATGATCAGTGAGTACTTTCAGATTAATAGAAAGCACCTCAAGCCATGGGAACCGATTCGCGAAGATGCGTTCTTCGAAAGAGAAGGTTGGGCTCAGCGACTGATCAAGTTAAATGAGCTTCATAAAATGGGGCTTGGCTACTACTGTTTATTGATCAATGCAGACTCAAACGAGATGCTAGGGACAATATCTTTCAGCAACTTGTCACGGTTCCCGTTCTACGCTTGTAATGTGGGCTACTCATTGGCTGAAAGTGCACAAGGCCACGGTTACATGCGGAGAGGCTTGAGCATGGCAAAAGACTACATGTTTGATGTGCAGAACATGCACCGCTTAATGGCGGGCTATATGCCTCACAATGAACGCAGTGCGAGTGTATTGGAGCATCTTGGTTTTGTTCGCGAAGGTTTTGCCAAAGATTACCTACAGATTAACGGTAAATGGGAAGATCATATACTAACGGCATTAGTTAACCCAAACTGGGAAGATAAGCGCGTTCTTTAAACGCCAATAATACTTAGACCTAGTGATTTTTAACGCTAATAGCGTCGCATACATAAAAGAATTTTAGAGGCAGCAATCATTTAAGCGACCATGAAGTCGCCGCTGCATCAAAAAGTACATATAGGCATGGTTATCCACTTGCCTTAGAAGATATTTGAGGAATTTTGATGTCATATACAACTTTGGACGAATACCAAAGAAAATGGATTTTCACTCATCAGTCAATGCCGCTGCCAGCGGAAGACTTGGAAAAGATCAAGCCAATGACTCAGGCAAGAGCGTCTCAGTTCTGGAAAGAGAACGTAAGCCCTCAAAGCCCAGATGCAGAAAGACTGAGTTCACAAGACTGGCCAAGCAAATCGTCGAACTGGAACGAAGAGATCAGCTGGATGGCGAATTGGGAAGCCGACGAACCAGAAATGCCTGAAGAAATCTTAAACTTCATTGATTGGCAAGATGACGTAACTGTTTATTTTTGTTACGAAAAATACAACGTCCTTGAAACTAAATGGTCAGTATTTAAGAAACATTGGAAGAACTTTTTGTTCTACGATGATGGACCAATTTTGCTAGGTCGTCGTCGTTCGGAAGCGCTTTGGTTTGCAACAAACGGCACGGTGAAAATCGGTAACCGCGCTTAAACTCAACGTGGCTTAATTAAGCTTGTGTTGTATGGGCTATAGATAAAAAGCGAGCACTTAGCTCGCTTTTTTTGTGCGCGATGATCTTTAATGATCGTTGAGGGTTTACGACTATTTGAGCCCTGCTTTTGATGTGTATTTCTGTTTGTGTCGATCGGGTGATTTACGAAATTGAGACCGCTATCCCATTGGCTCACTTGAAGTTTTAAGAGGTTTGGCTATATTTATATTACTGCCTTAGTGGAGGTGAAGTATTATGATTTGGGATACTCTCGAACGTGTAAATAAACTTCGCAAGGAAGCAATGGAGGATCCAGAATTTTTGGATTCGGCAAAAATGCATGAGCAATGGCTTTTAAGCGAAACTCATAACCAATCAACTAAAGGAACCAAGGATAAGAAACCGAAAAAACTATCAGATATTTATGAAAACACGGATTTTCCGATTAACCCAACAGGAACGAAACATTAACAATGATGAACTGCAACACGGCTAAGGCCTTTAAACAGCGAGCCTCTAATCAATTAGATATTGGCCAGCGAAACACTAGCCAACCAGACACTTGCAAACAGGCCTTTAGCCACCTATAAAAAAGCCACTTTCAACGAATCGAAAGTGGCTTTTTCTTTTCTAACTTGTGACTAAAGCTAATCGCTATAAAACTAACAGCTTTTAAAACTAGCTATTGATCAGGCTTAATCCGCTTGGTAATGCATCGCCAAATACGCGCTTAGACTCACTTTCAGAAAGTTCTGTCACTTCATTCACCAGTGTTAACCATGAATCAGGGACCTTGCTTTGTTTAAGCTTCTCAATCACTTGATTGCGATAGTCATCAGAGATATCAAACTGACGGTCACCGGTTTTACGACAAATCATCACAGCAGCGAAGGCTATCATTTGTTCTTTGTGCCAGTTCTGCTCAAGCAGTTTCGGTAGCCACTGTTCAGCTTGTTCTCTTGGAATCACACTATGTTGGCTGCCATACAAAGGCGTTCTTGATGCTAATCGACCTAGCGCCCACCAGTGAGCTTGTTCAAATTGGTTATGGTTAATCGCTTTGCTCAAGAACCAGCTTGCCAGCAGCACTTTGTCTTCCACTTCCAGTTGCTCAAGTGATGCCGCTAAACGAACCATGGCTTCATAACCATTGTCTTGCGCATCTTTAGCTGTTTTAGGGTTCTTCATTGCGCCTGGGTGAAGGTACTTCGCGATATCAGCCAAGATAGTTTCTTGCTGTTCTTGATTCAGGCCTCCGGCAACACGACGCCAGAATACCCACCAATCTGTCCAACCTTGATGGTTCTGGAATTGGATGTTTTGTTGGTAAAGTCCCCAAATTTGTTCAATACGCCATGAGTCAGTTGGGTCACCAAAGCCAGGTCGCATAGAGTAACCCGCCAGACGAAGCCAGTTTTTCTCATGCGCTTCAGAGCGACGACGGCGTTTACGACCTAAAGAGAACGAATCAAACAGGTGACGGAGAGTAGTAAAGTCCCACTCTTCGCGCTTACCGAGTCGCTTTTCAAGATCTTTAGCAAGTGTTTTGATCTCTTTAGATTCAGCACTCTTCTTGTTACCGCTGTATAGGCGAGAAATTAGCTCCTTACATTCGTCCAGTCTTGGATGAAGTTTAGAGTTATCGGATTCATCGCCTTGCTTGTTTCTTACTTCAAACTCGAGCAACCAACGCTTAGAGTCATCTTCTGTACTCACACACTCCATTTTTAGTGTGCCGACTTCGGTTAACTGACAAGCGAGCAGTACTTCAACACGCTCTTTTTGGTTGGCTTGAAGTTCTGCAGTACCTGAGCCTTCCAACGTAGAAATATACGGTGGGAGAGGCGAGAACAAATCGGCATCCACATTGACCATCACACCATTTTGAATAGCAGTGTCGTGAGCTATTTGGTCGTGTGTTGAAGTCAGTAGATTAAATCGTACTGGCTCACCTAACGTCAACGAAAAACGACGACTGTTTAAGCGTATCTCTTGGCCTTCCTCAGTACCTTTGGCAAGCAAACAAAGTGCTTTACCCATCTTGTTCTTCTCTTGTAGATGCAAGAAGTAAGAACGCGCAGCACCGCCACCGATTTTCAGTTGTGCACCACGGCGGGCTTTACCAAAGGCGACCGCGCCAAGGGCAACAGACCAATCAGGGTGAGGGTTATCAAGCACTGTGATTGGAGAACCGTTCCAATTGCCTAGTAGCTGAGTAATACGCTCAGTCACAAGTTCACTGTTGAACACACCACCATTGAGTAGTACACCTACAGGAATTGCAGGTTTGGTGTCATCGAACTCAACAGAGCCTGAGTTTTCCAATGCGGCTTTAGACACTTGTTGGTGTGTCGTTAGGAATTCTGCAACGTGCTTACTCACCGCAGGGTCAGCCACGTAAGGCAGACCGAATTCAACCACGGCGCTGCGGCGTTTGTCGGGTGTTTCAGTAAACTCAGAAAGCGGGAAGAAACCTTCCAAAGCGATTTGATGAACTTCTTGCTTAGTTAAGCCAATGCTCTTGGTACCACCTAGTAGCTTCGAACCACTACCGAGCATGGTGATCTTCACGTCTTCTGGCGCATTGGCAGAAAGCAGGCTCTCTTTTGCAGCGCGAGTTTGTTGAATCAATTTGGTTAGACTAGACGCGTTGAGCTTTTTGTTTTGATTGAAGCGTTGCTCAGCAAGGTGAGCAAGCGCTAAATCGAGGTTATCACCACCAAGCATCAAGTGTTCACCAACACCGATACGATCAAGTGCTAACTCGTTAATTCCATCGTTGTTCGAATCGAACTTAGCCTCGATTAAGCTCAAGTCGGTAGTACCACCGCCGACATCACACACTAAGATCAATGGGATCTGTTGAAGCTCTTCCGCAGCCGTTTGTTGATGACGAGCATACCAGTCATAACAAACAGCTTGAGGCTCTTCGAGTAATAAAATCTTACCTAAGCCAGCAAGTTCTGCGGCTTCAAGTGTCAGCTTACGTGCTGTCTCATCGAATGATGCAGGAACCGTTACAACAACATCTTGGTCTTCAAGTTTGTTGCTTGGATTACGGTAGTTCCACGCTTGGCGGATGTGATTCAGGTAGCTCGCACTCGCGACAACCGGCGATACTTTATCGACATCAGCTGCGCCAGCCCAAGGAAGGATATCTGAACTACGATCGACGGCTTGGTGTGACAGCCAGCTTTTAGCACTGGATACTTGACGGCCTTCGACTTTAGCACCCAATTCACGTGCCCATTCACCGACGATAACGTTTTTAATATCGCCTTCAACTAAGTTCGGTGCCCAAGGCATGGTGAGGTCGGAAGGGGAGATCTGACCTTGTGCTGGGTGGTAACGAAATGATGGAAGTAGGGGTTTTCGAACCACTTCACCAGGGCCGATGAGTTGGTCAATATCGAAAAGAGAAACGGGAGCGTGTTGTAGGTCGTCGTTGATTTCACAGTAAGCAACAACGGTATTGGTTGTGCCTAAGTCAATGCCGACTAAAAAACGAGGAGATGCCATACAAAACCTTATTCTGCCAAAGTGATGACCAGTTTATTGATAGTTTTGGTCTTATTGTTGCTATTCGTAAACGTCATTCCCGAGAAGAAGGTACGACTGAGTCGGGAATATCATCACACTGTGTTTAAGACCGAAAAATTAGAACCTATAAGTTAAAACAGAGCGGTTAAAAACACAGGGGTTAAAACAGATTCCCTAGTTTGTTCGTACTTGCGGTAGGGAATCGCATTGATAAAGTAACGGCACCCGTTAAGGTGCCGTTGATTCGTTATGCTTGGTCGTTTGAGTCGTTATTCGCGTCTTCACGAACATCAAACTCAACGTGCCATTTCTGACCGTTATCAGCAGCAATTGCTTCGAGATAAAGCGTGCCGAGTTCAGTAACACGAGAGGCTAGGGTTACCGGAACCACTTCACCCTCACGGCGACCTTCAGATACTGGCAGTGTCACTTGAATCTCTGGAAGTTCATCAAGGTCTTCTGGTGCCCAATGATCAAGGTGCGTACCCGCTACGTCTTCACGACGAGTGGTTGAACCGAAGAATTGGAAGTGAACTGGCTGGCCAATCACCAAACCAAACTCTTGGCTAGGCACTTGAACGCTTGAACCTTCTTCCATACCAAATGGCGCAACACACAGTGCTTCCATTGGCGGAGCCATACCTGGGATAGCTGGCATCGCGCTTTCAATTCCTACGTAGTAAGAAGAAGCGATACCACCACGGATACGAACGCCTTGGCCGCGACGCACTGCGCCGTAGTAAGAAGCGCCACTTGCAACCGCTAGGTCTAGATCCAAACCTGAAAGCTGTTTAGCAAATTCTGCATCAGCATTGATCAACCATTCGTTGATCGTATCTGAAAGACGATCAGCAAGTAGGTTAGATTTTAGAACACCACCATTGAACAGTACCGCTGTTGGTTTGATGAAATCTGCCGCTGGCGCTTCAGCATCTGGCATACCGGGCATGTTTGCAAACGGGTTGAAATCTTGCTGAGCCGTTTCGCTATTTCCAGAAAGCGCATTGGCTTGCTTAGAAAGAAATGCAGCTATATGACGAGTGATACCCGCATCTTGAGCGTAAGGCAGACCCATTTGAGTCAGTGCGCCACGCGTCTTTTGAACTGGGTGCTCATTCACGGCTACTTTCGGGAAGAAGCCATCAACCAATGTTTGTTGTACTTCTTGCTGAGTCAATTCTGTTTTTAGTGTTGCGCCAAGTAGTTTAGAGCCACGGCTAGGTACAACGATAGGCACAGATTGCAGTTCAGCATCGTTAAGCAGTGCTTCTTTTGCATCACGACATGCGTGAGTCATTGCTTGAACCTGCCAAGGAGCCAACTCTTTGCCTTCTTGAGCCAGTTTCATTTTCAGACGGTAAGCCAGTGCTAGGTCCATGTTGTCGCCGCCAAGTAGGATATGTTCACCTACTGCGATACGGTTCAGGCTTAGGTTGCCGTCATCTTGTGTTACTTCAACTAGCGAAAGGTCGGTTGTACCACCACCGATATCGACAACAAGAACGATGTCACCAACGTTCACTTCATCACGCCATGTGTCGTTGCTGTTATCAATCCAGCTGTAAAGAGCCGCTTGTGGCTCTTCAAGAAGCGTTAGGTGAGTGAAACCCACATTACGTGCAGCTTCTGCTGTTAGGTCACGAGCCGCAGGATCAAACGAAGCAGGAACCGTGATCGTTACATCTTGGTCTGCCAGTTTGTGTTCTGGGTTAGCGTGGTTCCAAGCGTCTTTAAGGTGCTCAAGGTACAATTCAGTGGTCTTAAGCGGAGATACTTTTTCAACTTCTTCAGGGCTGCCTGCAGGAAGGAACGCATCACGACGGTTCACACCACCGTGGCATAGCCAAGATTTTGCGCTTGCGACCAAACGGATAGGGGTTTTAGAACCTAGGTTACGAGCAATAGCACCAACCAGTGCTTTAGGCTCAGAAGACCAAGGTAGAACGCGAGAGCCCGCATTCATTTCATGTTCGTGCGGTTGGTATAGGAATGAGCCTAGTTGGCTGCGAGTTTCTACTGTACCAGGAGCCGTGAGTTGAGGGATTGGCATCACCTCAACGCGAGCGTCTTCATTCGTTGTGTCGATGAACGACAAAACGCAGTGTGTAGTACCTAAATCGATACCAACACTGAACTTAGGCGCCTGATGTTGCTCTTGAGAAGATAGCTCTTGTGAATGCTCTTGCGATGAAGAATGGTTTTGGTGTTCCATTATAGCTCCACCTCTGCCGGTGCAATGACAGATGCATCGTAATTTTCAGCAAGCTTAGGCAGGTTCATGTCAGTGGCTTTCCAACCTTTGTGAACCAATGTGCCATTGAATGGTGCGTTGCCTGTTACGTTGCCTGTTAGGCGAATTTCTTGTGGGTTGAAGCCTTCTACTACCGTGATACGCGTTTCTTCATCTTCCGTACGGATGTGAGAGAGGGTTACGTAATCAGCAAGTACTTTTTGACCGCCAGTGTGGATTACACGTGCAGCTGCGCCAACTTCTTCGTCAGAGAACGAAGTGAGATCTTCTTTTAGGAAGTCAATTAAACGTGCTTCTTGCTGCATGATAGACAATAGCTGCATTGCTGAATCGGTCGGTGCTGTTGCTAGTTTTGATTCAACTTCAACGACTCTTTCAATCACTTTTTCAACTTCAACAACTTTCTCTACTTCGACAATTTTTTCTACTGGTTTTTCAACTTCAACGATCTTTTCTACTGGTTTTTCTACGACTTTCTCAACCACTTTGGATTTACGAGAAACGGCAATAAGCAGCAGTAAAACGCTTGATGCAGTGAGGCCTGCGTGAAGCATATCAAACGTTTGTGGAATTAGGTTCAAATCAACGATCATAGTGATTTTCTCTTTAAATTGATTTAACGGTATATTCATTGGTTAAGTTGAACATACGGGTTGGAAAGAAAACTCTGTCGCACTCAGGCAAAACGGTATCTTTCAAGCTATAAATATGGATGGATACTAGCATATTCAAGGCTTAAGGGCTGTATTTAATGTTTTTATTCAAGTGGGTTTTTAGTGTGTTAGCGTGAAAATTAGTCGAGATTTGTTTGAATAATAGCCTTTGATGTAAGGGGAAGGTAAACATTGCCCATTTTGTGTCAGATTTAGGACTAAACATGAATGGAGCAGGGTTCCTTAACGTTATATACTTATGACTTTATATAATCCGACATGAGATATGTATGCCGCATACAATCGACCCGTTGACAGGGTTGAAGAGAAGAACCTTGCCAGTAGTTGCTTTTTTGGTCACCTTTCTGATTACGGTGTTATGCTTTGTGTTGGTGGCTCTTAACCAAAATCGTGCCTTGAACATGAATTTGGAGAGCTTTGCTAAAAACCAAACTCTAAGCCTAAAAGCGTTTATTGATAACGATGTTGCTTACATTGGTTCTGGTGCTAATTTTTTCTACGCAAATGATCCTGAAAACTGGGATAAGTTTGATCGTTTTGCGCAACAAACGATTAATGTTTCAAAAAGTCTAATTGGCTTGCAATGGATGCAAAAAGTGACAGCCGATGAGATTGAAGAACACACTGCTCGGATGGAAGAAAAGTACCCATCATATAAGTTATTCACTATTCCAAAACATGAATCAAAAGCTTTTGGTTACATCTTAGATGGTGAGCCAGCCTTTGTTGCGACTGATATCTACCCAAATACCGAACCTAATAACAGAGTTCTTGGTTTCTACTCTTCTCGTGAACGATTTAAGCGTGTTTTAGACAATATTAAACATACACGCCAAGCGAATATTTCAGACAAAGTTCGTTTAATACAAGATGGTTTAGACCCACAAACACCGAAAAGTGGCATGTTGGTGTATCACCCTGTATTTGAGGGTGAAAGTGACAATTTGCTCGGTGTTGTGATTGGTGTGGTTCGTACGACTTATTATTTTGAGAACTTACTGGCATCCACTGCGGGTGATATGAATGTATATGTGCGAGTGACCGATACCGGTTTTGAAGCAGAAGATTCTCCCATTTTGTTTGAAACTGAAGGTTTTGAAGGCGTAACTGGGCACCTTATTACCAAAACCATTAGCCTAACCAACCGTGATTGGAAAATTGATTACAAGATAGGTTCATGCATCTCATTTTCCGGCTACTTGGTACTCGCCGGCATTGCTTTAGTTGGGACCACTATCTCTTTACTGCTGGCCTACATAGTTAATCTACAAATTCGTGAGAAACAACGTTTGTACCAAATGCTATATGAGAGGACGGAAGAGCTGCGCTTTTTAGCCAATCATGACAGCTTAACCGAGGTCTACAACCGACGAGCGTTTAATAAGAAATTAGACAAAGCGATCGACAGCGATAAACCATTTAGCCTTATTGGTTTTGATATCGATAAGTTCAAAAACATCAACGATCAATTTGGTCATCCAGCGGGTGATGCATTGCTGATTCACGTCGTCAAACTGATCTCTGTTAATTTGAAAGATGGTGATGACCTGTTCCGTTTAGGAGGTGATGAATTTTGCATCATTTCGAGTATCTCAGATCACGAAGCGTTGGAGCGTTATTTAGAATGTATCCTAAATACTGTTAGCCGCTCTCATTGTGAGCACAAAGGTCGCCAATTGAGTTGTACGCTTAGTATTGGCGCTTCTATTCGTAGCAATGAAAATACCGAAGAAATTCAGCAGCGAACCGACAGCATCTTGTATCAAAGTAAACTAAACGGTCGAAATCGAGTCACAATTGCAGGCTAAATGAGCACTTGATGTAACAAGGGTCGAGTTCCTGACTGTGCTCATGTACAATTTCACGAAATTTTTGACGAGAGAATTAGGCGACGTATGAATCACAATCGAGTGGTGTGTTTCGATTTGGAAATGTGCTGTTGGAGCGAAAATGGTGTAGGAACAACAGGGGAGATCATTGAAGTGGGTCTTGCTGAGATTGATCTAGCATCTGGCACTATCGTGAAGCGAGCGCAATACTACGTTAAGCCAGAGAAAGACGAAGTCTCTCTGTTCTGCGCCGAGTTAACGGGCATTACACCTCGTAAAATCGAAAAACAGGGGCGCCCATTAGAGTCTGTTATCAAGTCGATGATTAAGAACTTCGGTGGCCCAAAGAAAATCTATGCAGCGTGGGGACGAGATGATCTGATCTTACATAAAGAGTGTAAAGAGAAAGGCATAGAACCTCCGTTTAGCGAGTTTATAAATATCGCAACACTTTATCGAATTCAGAATCGTTTGAAAGAAAAACGCATTGGTCACCGCGCGGCTCAAGAAGCGAAAAATATTGAGTGGGAAGGCCGTCAGCACTCTGGGTATGTCGATGCGTATAACCTCGCGAAGTTGGCGTTAACGATGCTCTAGATAGCAGCAGTGAACACCCGAACATAGAAAAGCCATCTACTTGTAGATGGCTTTTTGGTTTAATTTTTATCGGTATTTCTAAAGATTAACTCATTTTTTAATGACCAAGCTCGAGTTACTTACCATACCTTCGACCCTGTCGGTGATGTGAACCAGTCCGTTTGAAGTGTACCGCCAGACTCTGCCCACGTGGTTAGATGTTCATATGCTTCACAAGTATCAATACGTTCGTATGGGTGAGACCATTGGCCTGGGATATCTAGAGCCCATGGGTGGCCAGTCGTGTTTTGATAGTATTCACCTTCACTTGTTACTGTGTCATCATCACCAGCACCGA
>Ga0209121_10001490_pt1 | contig 24553 bp, 22 predicted proteins | sample Cruoilmetagenom3_FD_187292 | JGI IMG/M metagenome (GOLD analysis project Ga0209121, IMG submission 187292) | Oil polluted marine microbial communities from Coal Oil Point, Santa Barbara, California, USA - Sample 3 (SPAdes) (version 2) | ecosystem: Environmental > Aquatic > Marine > Oil seeps ... | reverse complement strand
GGGCACGATTGGGTCGATGATCCCGCCCAGTATTATCCTGCTGATCTTTGGAATATTCGCCGAAATTCCGATCAACAAATTGTTTGTCGCCGGCGTGATACCGGGTGTCCTGACCGCGGTTATGTTCATCCTGATGATTGTCGTGCGCGTCACCCTGAAGCCTGAACTGGCCCCGCGCGAGGATATCAGCGAATCCTGGACCGAACGTTTTGCCACACTGATTGAAACCTGGCCGGCCGCAGTGCTGATTCTGGGGGTGTTTGGTGGCTTGTTCAGCGGGTTCTTTTCTGCCACCGAGGCCGGCGCTGTCGGAGCGCTGCTGGCGTTGGTTCTTGCGGCTATTCAGCGGACGCTTTCCATGGAAACCTTCCTTATGGCGCTGCGGGAAACGGTAAAAACCACGGCTTCTGTGTTTATTGTCGCCATCGGCGCGGCCTTGCTGACCCGCTTGATGGCGCTGACGGGTGTGGCCGAATTCCTGTCTTCCTTTGCGGCAGATGCGAATATCCAGCCACTGATGCTTATTCTGGGACTGTCGGTGGTGTACTTGCTGCTGGGCATGTTTCTGGACCCGATCGGTATCATGCTTTTGACCCTGCCGATATTTCTGCCTATCGCAGAAGATCTGGGCATGAACCTGATCTGGTTTGGCATCATTATCACCAAGCTTTTGGAAATGGGGCTGATAACGCCGCCCGTGGGGCTGAATGTTTATGTCATCAAGGGGATTGTCGGCAATACCGTTCCGCTTGAGCGCATATTCAAAGGCGTGGGTTGGTTCCTGATCGCCGACGTAATCACCCTTACCATTCTAATCTCATTCCCGTTCATTACCCTTTACCTGCCGGGTTTGATGGACTGACCCCAGCAGAGATAGACATAACAGTTCAACGGAGGAAACTATGACTTATCAATCCAAATCCCTGGTGGCGCTGGCGTCAGCCGCATTTTTGGCGACATCTCTGGCTGCATCAGCCGAAGAAGTGACATTCGCCGCATGGTTGCCACCAAAGCACCCAACGGTTGTCGGCGGAGCCGAGACATTCATCGCAGGCGTAACCGCCGATACCGATGGCGAAATGACCTTTAAGCTGATCACCGGCGGTGCCTTGCTGGGGGCCAAAGACACAGTCAGCGGCTTGTCTGATGGTTTGGCGGGCATGGGGCAGGTGGCATTCAGCTATTACCCCGCTGAATTCCCCCACAGCACATTGGCGGGCGAGATGGCGATTCTGGGCAGCAACCCGCTGGCCATTGCTGCTGCAACAACCGAATTTTCGCTGCTTGCCTGCGAACCTTGTCAGGCTGAATTCAAGGCCTCTGGCATTGTATCCCTCGGCAATGCAAGCACAGGCGCGTATGAATTGGTTACCACGAAACCGGTTACCAGTGCTGATGACATCAAGGGTTTGAAAATTCGTGCCCCCGGCCTGTTGTGGGAGCGTTGGCTGGAATCTGTTGGTGCGGTCTCGGTGTCTGTGCCATCCAGTGAAATGTACGAAGGCATTTCGCGTGGTCAACTTGACGGGACGATGACATCGGTGGGATCCCTGAAAAGCACATCACTTTGGGATGCAGCGAAATACGTCACCATGATTGGGCTGGGGTCGTTCCGCTCGTGGGGGGTTTTGTCGGTGGGTGAACCACATTGGGCAGAACTTAGCACGGATATGCGCCGCATTTACCTTGATAACGCAGCCGCCGGTATCCTGGGCACATCGCGGGCATATATGGCAAAAGATTCCGTTGCTCTGGTTGAATCAAAGGACAAAAAGGTCGAGATTCTGGAGCCTGGCGAAACTCTGCTTGCGGCCTCCAAGGCGTTCCTGGATGCAGACCGCGCTACAATCATCAGCAATGCACAAGACGACATGGGCATCGCCGATCCTGAGCCATTCATGGATGCCTATGCGGCGCTGATCATCAAATGGGAAGAAAAGTATTCCGGCCTGTCTGTCGATGATGATTTCGACAAGATGGTGCAAATGCTGAAAGAAGACGTTTACGACAAACTGGATGCAGCCACCTACGGCATGTAAGAGCCAAAAAAACTGATAATCTGGAAAACGCGCCGGTTAGTCCGGCGCGTTTTTTGTTTACAGCGTGCCCAATCCAACTGAATTTACGAATTCACCCGATGCCCCAAGGCCGCGTTTGCGAAGCACAACGCGATAGGGGTGTCGGGTGAATGCAATTTGATGGGACACGCCCTAGGATTTGGGGAAAATCCCCATCTGCTTGGCAATCACCTGAAGCATGACTTCGTTGGCACCGCCGCCAACAGCGGTCTGGCGCGCCTCGCGATGCACCCGCGAAATGAACGTGTCGTTCATCATCGCCTGTCCGCCCCAGAACTGGGTCAGCTCCATCGGGATTTCCATCGACATCCGGCCGATGGTATATTTCGCCATCGAGGCCAACTTGGTCACATCCTGCCCGGCCAAATGAACCTCTAACGCGCGATACAACAGCGACCGGACGCCTTCGATCCGGGTTTGCATCTCGGCGATTTTGAAATAGATCGCCTGATTGTCCAAAAGCGGTTTGCCAAAGGCGGTCCGTTGGCGCAGGTAGTCAATCGTTTCAGAAATCGCAATGTCCAGCATCCGCCACGACCGGGCAACGACGAACAGGCGTTCTTCCTGGAACTGTTCCATCTGATAGATAAACCCGCGGCCCTCTTCGCCAATCCGGTTGGCCTGAGGAATGCGCACATCGTCAAAAAACAGCAAGGCTGTATCGGACGACCGATAGCCCACTTTATCCAGCTTTTTGCCAACGCTGACCCCCGGAGTATCCAGCGGCAGTACGATCAGCGATTTGTTCTTATGCGGTGCATTTTCGGTGCCGGTGTTGACCAGCAGGCAAATCCAATCGCCCTGAATGCCATTGGTGATCCACATCTTTGAGCCGTTGATGATGTAATCGCCACCATCCTTACGGGCCGTGGTTTTCAGGCTGGCCACATCGGATCCGGCCCCGGCCTCGCTGACGCCGATACAACCGACCAGATCACCGTTAATTGTCGGCCTCAGGAATTCAGCCTTAAGCCGGTCGCTGCCGTGATTGGCAAGCGCCGGGGTGCACATATTGGTCTGCACGCCGATAGCAGAACAAATCCCCATCGTGCTGATCGTGCCCAGTTCTTCGGCAAAGGCGATCTCATAAGACAGATCCAACCCCATTCCGCCATCTTCCGGCGACTTGCCAATGCCCAAAAGACCGGCATCGCCAAAGGCTTTCATCACCTTGTGGGCCGGGAAAATCCCTTCGGCTTCCCATTCATCGACAAAGGGATTCACATGTTTATCCACGACGGCGCGGGTTAATCGGCGCAGTTCTTCGTGTTCTTGCGTCCAGATCATTGTGTTCATTCATCCTTCGGTTTGCGCAATACGATCAGGGATGTTTCACCAACCTGCGAAACCCGCCCATCCGAAGTAACGATGCGAACCTCAAGACAAACGGTGCCCGACCGCCCCGAAGATCGGCGTTCCAGCACCATTGCACTGGCAGTCAGAGTGTCCCCAACAAATGCAGGCGTCAGAAACCGCCAGGGGCCCAGCTTGTCCATCGCAATCAGGCTTTCACCAATCACATTTCCGATCGACGCCATTGCCTGCGCCACCGGATAAGGCCCATGCGCAATAGCGCGGCCAAACCTGTTGTTTGAACTGGTATTGATCGGATGATGGGCGTTGAACAGATCCGAGTGCAGGGCAATTCGTTCGGCGCTGCAGTCAATATCGGGCAAGGATATGACCGTGCCTGACGTTAATGATTCGTACCAATATGTATCTGATGATTTCATAGTGTCCTCCTGCTGGAAGGATACCATTAATGGTTGAGGAATCACAATTGTTTCAGTTGCTTGGCTCTGATTTTAGTGGGTCGCCATCTTGGAGAGAGGTAGCATTTCCTGACTGAGCTTTTTCAGTTTTTCCGCATCTATCTGGGCCGAAATTCCAATCGCGCTGACAGCCAGAAACGGCGCGTTGATACCGTTTTTAACGGTAACGGCAACCGTTGTGATCCCAATTGAAAAATTCCCTTCATCGACAGCAAACCCGCGATCCCGGGTCTCTTGCAAATCGTTGTACCAATTTTCAAATTCGATAGGTCGGGCGAATCGGACCCCTTTGAACAGCCGCTCGATTTTTGATTTCGGCAACGGGCTTTGGGCCGCAAAACAGCGCCCAAGGGCCCCAACAAACATTGGAAGTCGTTGGCCAATCCGCATGGATATCTGCACCGCCGAAACGGGTTCTGCGCGATCCACCAGCAACACGCGATTGTTGTCCACGGTCTGCCAAAGGTTCATCGCCACATCAAATTTCAACGCAATGCGTTGCAATTCCGGATGCAGAACCCGGATATGATTTTCGCGATCCAGAGCCCCCTGGGCAAGCGAAACCACACCGATTGAAATCACGTAAGTCTTTGATATTGGATCAAAACCTGCCAGACCTTCATGCACCAATGTTCGAAGCAAGTTAAAACAGGTCGATGGATTGAGGCCCAGATCGCGGGCGACCTGCGTTACACGCACGCCATCCCTTGCTTTTTGCAGATACCTCAACACCGCGAGGCCATTGACCAACGCCCCAACCAGTTTTTCGTTCGATGCGTCGGTCATGGGTGCCTCGTTAATGAATACTATTCTCACAAGAGAATAGTGCAACAGCCATGCGAAAGTAAAGGAGCGTCTGATCTACGCCTCGGCTCTGCATATTACGTGACGTGCCCGATTTCACCCCAGTTCTGGCGCTGGCCAGTCGCATTGGACCTATGGCCTTGCTAACTGATTGAGATGTCTCAGAAGAAATACGTCATCCCATCCCGTTCGCTTCAGCTTGATAGAGAGCGACCCCTTTGAGGTGTCGCGTCGGGCAACGTCAAAGGGTGCGTCGGCGCGCATTTGCCCCTGCAGCATTGCCTTTACAGCGCTGCAGGGGCAAGATTTACAGTTCTCTAACGCACTCTCTAACTCACAAAGAGGCGCAACATGCGCACCCTAAGGGGGGCTCGATGGTCAGATGTTATGACACATCCTTATAGTTGATCTCACGCGTGTCCTCGCCGGGAGCGGTTTTTTCACGGCGCACGATCAGCCGGTTCAGGGCGTTTACATAGGCTTTGGCGCTGGCCACAACAGTATCGGTATTCGCCGACTGACCGGTCACAATGCGCCCGTCTTCTTCCATGCGCACCGACACGGTTGCCTGGGCATCCGTGCCTTCGGTCACTGCATGCACCTGATAAAGCTGCAGTTTCGCTTGATGCGGGAACAGCGCCCGAACCGCCTTGAACGTGGCGTCCACCGGGCCGTCGCCGGTTTGGGTGGTGCTGTGTTCCACGCCATCGACCTGCATCACCAGATCGGCTTGTTGCGGGCCATCAGTGCCGCAGACCACGCGCAGGGACTTGATCTTCAGCCGGTCATTTTCCGGGTCTTCGCCCACCCGCATCAGCGCGACAAGATCGTCTGTGAACACTTCTTTCTTGCGATCCGCCAGTTCCTTGAACCGCACAAACACGTCTTTCAACTGGTTGTCGCCCATCTCGAACCCAAGGTCGGACAGTTTGGACCGCAACGCCGCGCGGCCCGAATGTTTGCCCATGACAATATTGGTGTCGGCAAGGCCAACATCCTGTGGCCGCATGATTTCAAACGTTTCGGCATTTTTCAGCATGCCGTCCTGATGAATGCCGCTTTCATGGGCAAAAGCGTTTTTGCCGACAATCGCCTTGTTGAACTGTACCGGAAAGCCGCTGACCGTTGCCACCCGGCGCGAGATTTGCATGATTTTGGTGGCGTCAACGCCGGTGGTCCACGGCATGATGTCGCCACGCACTTTCAGTGCCATCACCACCTCTTCCAGGGCGGTGTTGCCGGCGCGTTCCCCCAGCCCGTTGATCGTACATTCGATCTGACGGGCGCCGCCCGCAACCGCCGCCAACGAGTTGGCAGTCGCCATGCCAAGGTCATTGTGGCAATGGGTGGCGAATATCACCTCGTCCGCGCCGGGAACGCTGGCGATCAGGTTCCGGATCAGGTTGGCGGATTCTTCCGGTGCTGTGTAGCCGACCGTATCCGGGATGTTGATCGTGCTGGCACCCGCCTTGATCGCAATCTCGACGACCCGCCGCAGATAGTCCCATTCGGTGCGGGTGGCATCCATTGGCGACCATTGTACGTTGTCGCACAGATTGCGGGCGTGGGTCACGGTTTCAGCAATCTGATCGGCCATTTCATCCATTGTCAGGTTTGGAATAGCCCGGTGCAGCGGTGACGTGCCGATAAAGGTGTGGATTCGTGGGCGTTTGGCGTGTTTTATCGCTTCCCAACAGCGGTCAATATCGCCCAGGCTGGCGCGGGCGAGGCCGCAGATCACGCTGTTCCGGGCATTGGTCGCAATACCCGACACAGCCTTGAAATCGCCTTCTGAGGCAATGGGAAACCCGGCCTCGATGATGTCCACGCCCATGTCGTCCAGCAATCCTGCGATTTCCAGCTTTTCATCATGGGTCATGGTTGCGCCGGGGCTTTGTTCGCCGTCACGCAATGTGGTGTCGAAGATCAACACACGATCTTTATCGGTGGAATTGGTCATTTTGGGTTCTCTTTTTGTCTGTCTAAAGCCGGTGGCGCAGGCTGCCTCCTCTGAGCGGTCGCGCCGAAGGCACGCTCAGAGGCGGCTTAGAAGCAGTAGTTCAATCCGGCCCGCGATGCGCGAGGCCGTGAAGGACAATGGGATATGTGTCTGCTGTGACATGGTGGCAGATTAGCTGCAGAATTTGTAAAGATACAACCCAAAAAGTGAAGGTCGGGGGGGCTTGCTTGGAATTAGTTAGTGATCTATTGCTAACTAGGAAAGCAAGGAGGGATGGCATGAAGCACAGATGTTGGATGTGTTGGACGATCAGTGTGGTTCTGGCCGCCGGGCTGTTGGGGATGGGGTTTGTGTTTGTGGTGAAGGGCAATGTCGAGCCGCACGCAGACGGGCGCACGGCCGTGTTGCTGTTGCCTGACGAACGTAATCTGGTTCTGGCAGAGATGCGTGGGTTGCTGGAAACGGTTCAAACTGTCCTGCAGGCAGCGGTTGCGGGTGACATGCAGGCCGTCAGCACGGCGGCCACTGCCGCAGGCATGGCGGCTGCCGAGGCCGAATCCGCTGCCTTGTTGGGCAAGCTACCGCTAGAGTTCATGACGCTGGGCATGGGCACCCACAAGGCGTTCGATGCGTTGGCCGCAACGGCGCAGGGTACAGAGGATCCGCTGGTGGTTCTGGGTGAATTGGGTGTGATAATGGACCGTTGCACCGGATGTCATGCCGGGTATCGTCTGGGGATTGAGGGGGCAGACAAGGAAGAATAGGATTCGACGTGGCCCATCAGCGTAAATCTGCAACCGACCGCAAGGCCGAGATCGTTCAGACGGCCATCCGGCTGGCGGGCGACTACGGGCCGGACCGGGTGACCACGCAACAACTGGCTGATGCGATTGGCATCAGCCAGCCGGCGATCTTCCGGCATTTCCCCACGAAATCCGATATCTGGCTGGCGGTGGGCGAGATGATGGCCCGGCGCATGGCGATACAGCAGATGGACAGCGACACCGGCGATCCGCTGGCAGAGTTGCACGCGCTGATCTCCAGGCACCTGGGGCAGATTGTGCAGACCCCGGCGCTGCCGGCGATTCTGTTCTCGCGCGAGTTGCACGCCGAAAACGAGCCCCTGCGCCGCCATTTCGAAACCGTGATGGCCAACCGCCGGGCCGGGTTTTCGGGGTTGATCCGACGGGCACAAGTGACCGGGCAGTTGGGGGCAAAAACCGATGCCGACGATATTGCAGCGCTGATTCTGGCGACGATCCAAGGCCTGGCGACGCGCTGGTCGCTGGAAAATCGCGGCTTTGACCTGCGGGCAGAAGGTGGGCGGCTGATCACTGTTTTGATCGACGGGTTCCGGCCAGTTTGACCGGGCCGAAAACATACATTCATCTATCGCAATATGTCGCAGCCAGATTACCTTGTTTTTAAGGGGCGGGCTTTTATGCTGTATCAGATAAGGCCGCGTTTGGGGGGAAGCCCGCATTGGCCGCGATATCTGGCGGGAAGGCCCGCCCCTAGGGGAGGAATGAAGAACATGGTACATGTTGTTGTATTAGGAGCAGGCCTGGGGGGAACGATACAGGCCTATGAATTGAAAGAGACGCTTAGTTCCAGTGACAAGATCACGGTGATTTCCAACAAGCCGTTTTTCCAGTTCACCCCGTCCAACCCCTGGGCCGGTGTTGGTTGGCGCAAGAAAGAAGACATTATTGTTGATCTGGCCCCGGTAATGCAGCGGCGCGGGATCGAGTTTATCTGCGACGGCGCGACCAAACTGGACCCGGATGCCAAGACCATCACGCTGGAGAGCGGCAAGCAGGTCAGCTATGACTATTTGGTAATCGCCACCGGGCCGGAGCTGGCCTTTGACGAGATCGAAGGCTTTGGTCCTGCCGGGTTCACCCGGTCGGTCTGTCATATCGAACACGCAGAAGAATCCGGCAATTGCTGGGAGGATTTCTGCGCCAACCCGGGGCCAATTGTGGTGGGGGCGGTGCAGGGCGCGTCCTGTTTTGGCCCGGCGTATGAATATGCGATGACCATCGACACCGATCTGCGGCGCCGCAAAATTCGCGACAAGGTGCCGATGACTTTTGTCACCTCCGAGCCTTATGTGGGCCATCTGGGTCTGGGCGGTGTTGGCGATACCAAGGGTCTGCTGGAAAGCGAGATGCGCAACCAGGATATCAAGTGGATCACCAATGCCAAGGTCGACAAGTTCGAAGAAAAGACTGTTCACGTCACCGAGGTGAACGAGGACGGGTCGGAAAAGAAAAAGCACGAAGTGGCGTTTGATTACGCGATGATGTTGCCGGCGTTCCGGGGCATTCCGGCGGTTATGGGGATCGAAGGCCTGGTGAACCCGCGCGGGTTCATCATTGTGGACGAGCATCAGCGCAACCCGAAATACCCTGACATTTTTGCCATTGGCGTCTGTATCGCGATTGCGCCGCCGGTGGTGACACCCGTGCCGACAGGTGTGCCCAAGACCGGGTTCATGATTGAAAGCATGGTGACGGCGACAGCGCATAACCTGCCACGGGTGATTGCGGGCAAAGAGCCAAACGAACTGCCCAGCTGGAACGCGCTGTGTCTGGCTGACTTTGGCGATCGCGGCGTGACTTTCCTGGCGATGCCGCAGAATCCGCCGCGCAACGTTAACTGGGCGTCCGAGGGCAAGTGGGTGCACTGGGCCAAGCTGGCGTTTGAGTGGTATTTCATCCGCAAAATCCGCAAAGGCGTGAGCGAGCCGTTTTACGAGAAAATGGTGATGAAGATGATGAAGGTGAACAAGCTGAAGTAATTCAAGAATTTGTGGCAAAAACATCGGCCCGGTGCGATAGCACCGGGCCGGTTTTATTTTGTTGGTCTGAAATGCCCCGGGCGGCGGTTACATCCCGCTGCGAAGAAGCCCGCAAGGGCTGATGAGCCTCCCGCAAAACCGGTGAAAAGAAAAGCGCCCTAATTGCCGTCAGACAGGGCGCCATTTTCCCAGTTACCGCTGGCTTCTTGCCCGGATTTATACCGCATGGTGCCTTCGCCCTGGCGCTTGCCGTTCTTGAACGTGCCTTCATAGACGTCGCCGTTGGAATAGGTGGCGGTGCCTTGGCCGCTGATTTCGCCTGCCTCCCAGGCGCCGGAATAGCGAAAGCCGTCAGCCATCTCGATTTCGCCCGTGCCCTGACGCTGGCCGTTGACAAACTGGCCGACATAGACCGAGCCATCGGCATAAGTGGCTTTGCCCTGCCCGTGGCGCTGGCCCTCTTGCCAGTCGCCTTCGTAGCGATAGCCATCTGAATAGGTCATCACGCCCTGTCCGTGGTTCAGCGCGTTGTGGAACTGGCCGGTATAGGTGATGCCATTGGCATAGGTTGCGGTGCCGGTCCCATCAATCACCCCGGCCACCCAGTCGCCTTCATAGCTGGATTGATCCGGATAGGTGATCTTGCCGACGCCATCTGCCAGATCGGCGCGGAACTGGCCGGTATAGATCGACCCGTCCGGATAGGTTACCTTGCCGTCGCCTTCGATCTGCCCGGCGACCCAGGAGCCTTCGTAGATATAGCCATCGGTGCCGGTGAAAATGCCCTGACCATCGCGGCGATCATCGGCGAAATCGCCTACATAGACGTCGCCATTGGCATAGATCACCCGGCCTTTGCCTTGGCGACGCCCGGCGACCAACTCGCCCTCGTAGGTGTCACCATTTGATTGCGTCAGGGTGCCGGTGCCGCTGATCTGCCCGTCTTCCCACAGGCCCACATAGGTCAGCCCGTCGGGCAGGGTCAGCTTGCCCTGGCCGTGGCGTTTTCCGGCAAGGATGGCACCGTTATAGACCGCGCCATCGGGATAGGTGATCAGGCCCATGCCTTGTTTCTGGCCATCCACCCAGTCGCCGTTATATTCGTATCCGCCCGGGCTGTGCATCACGCCCTTGCCGTTGTGCTGCGCGTTGGCAAAGTTGCCTTCGTAGCGCACGCCATTGGCATAGACCGCGATGCCCTGGCCATTGATCACTCCGTTCACCCATTCGCCTTCGTAGGTGCCGCCATCGGAAAAGGTGATTTGGCCCAGCCCTTCGGGTTTACCCTTGGCAAAGCTGCCTTCATAGACCGATCCGTTGGGAAAGCGGGCGATGCCCTGGCCCTTGATCTCTCCATCGACCCATTCGCCGGTATATTCATAGCCGTTGGGAAGCCGGTACGTGCCGGTACCGTGCTGCAAGCCACCCCGGAACGAACCTTCGTAGACGCCGCCAATGTCGTCCTGTGTCGTCAGAACCTGCGTGTTCTGCGCTGATGCGGCACCTGCCAGTATCAGGGAAACCGCCAAAACAAGTGCTGTGCGGGGATGTGTCATGAATCTGTCCTGCCTGCCCATTGTTGTGCCGCATCCGGTGCGGGTTGCGCCAAAATTACGGCAGCAGGCGCGCCGGGGCAACGTCTTTTGGCGTATATCGCTTTTCCTTGCGCGATGATCTGGTAAATGACGGGGTGGCGAACAGAGTATGAGGGCAATATGGCCGACCGTTTCCGTGTGACACTGGGGCAGCTGAACCCGATTGTGGGCGATCTGGCGGGCAATGCCGCCAAGGCGCGCGATGCCTGGCAACAGGGACGCACCGCACAGGCCGATCTGGTGGCGCTGCCCGAGATGTTCATCACTGGCTACAACACCCAGGATCTGGTGTTGAAACCGGCGTTTCACACCGCCGCCATCGACGCGTTGCACAAGCTGGCCAAGGATTGCGCTGACGGTCCGGCCCTGGCCATTGGTGGCCCGTGGGTGGAAGGGACCGAGCTGTTTAACGCCTATCACATCCTGAAAGACGGCAAGATTGTCACTTCTGTGCTGAAGCACCACCTGCCCAATGAAACCGTGTTTGACGAGGTGCGGATTTTTGATGCCGGGCCGCTGGGCGGGCCTTATTCTGTGGGCAACACCCGCATCGGCAGCCCGATCTGCGAGGATGCCTGGCACGAGGACGTCGCCGAGACTCTGGCCGAGACGGGGGCCGAGTTTTTGCTGATCCCCAACGGGTCACCCTATTACAGGGACAAGTTTGACACCCGCATCAACCACATGGTGGCCCGGGTGGTCGAGACCGGATTGCCGCTGATCTATCTGAACATGGTGGGCGGGCAGGATGATCAGGTGTTTGACGGCGGCACATTTGCGCTGAACCCCGGTGGGTCGATGGCGATGCAGATGCCGCTGTTTGACGAGATGGTGGCCCATGTCGATCTAAGCCGCAGTGCCAAGGGCTGGCGCATTGAAGAGGGCGTAAAATACCACCATCCCGATGCCTGGGAACAGGATTACCGGGTGATGGTTTTGTCCTTGCGCGACTATATGGCCAAGACCGGGTTCAAGAAGGTGCTGCTGGGTCTGTCGGGGGGCATTGATTCGGCGATTGTGGCGACAATTGCCGTGGATGCGCTGGGCGCGGACAATGTGCGCTGTGTGATGCTACCGTCCGAATACACATCGCCCGAGTCTTTGGCGGATGCCGAGGCAGTCGCCAAGGCGCTGGGATGTCGTTACGATTATGTGCCCATTGCCGAGGGGCGCGCGGCGATCACCAACACGCTGGCCCCACTGTTTGCCGGGCTGGACGAGGGGCTGGCCGAGGAAAACATTCAGTCCCGCCTGCGCGGCCTGTTGTTGATGGCGATGAGCAACAAGTTTGGCGAGATGCTGCTGACCACCGGCAATAAATCCGAGGTCGCGGTGGGGTACGCAACGATCTACGGCGATATGGCGGGGGGCTATAATCCGATCAAGGATTTGTACAAAACCCGCGTCTTTGAAACCTGTCGCTGGCGCAATGCCAATCACCGCGACTGGATGATGGGCCCGGCGGGCGAGGTGATATCCCCGCGGATCATCGACAAACCCCCCAGTGCCGAGCTGCGCGAAGATCAGAAAGACAGCGACAGCCTGCCGGATTATCCGGAACTGGATGCGTTGCTGGATATTCTGGTGGATCAGGACGGGTCGATCGCCGATTGCGTAGCTGCCGGATTTGACGCCGCCACGGCGCGAAAAATCGAGCATTTGTTGTATATCAGCGAATACAAACGCTTTCAGTCCGCCCCCGGCGCGCGACTAACCATGCGGTCGTTCTGGCTGGACCGGCGCTATCCCATCGTGAACCGCTGGCGCGATCCGTCCTAGGGGGCGTTGGTGCAGGGTAAAAATGGCACGGGTGGAAATTCCCCGTTTCATGCCTGCGGCCTTTGTGACTAGATGCGCCCATGCCCGGGCCAGCTGTCATCGCCGTTTATCCTGATCCCCGCCTGCCCAAAAAGGTGGATGTTGTGGTGATCGGTGGCGGCATTGTTGGCGCATCTACGGCGCTGGAGCTGGCCGAACGCGGCGTATCGGTGCTGCTGTGCGAAAAGGGGCAAATCGGGGCTGAACAATCTTCGCGCAATTGGGGCTGGGTGCGGATCGCGTTGCGCGACCCGCGCGAAATCCCTTTGATGATTGAGGCCAAGCGCATCTGGCAAGGGCTGGATGCCCGGACCGGACGTAAGACAGGGTATAAGGTCACCGGCATTTTCTGCGAGGCCCGCACCGTGCAGAAACGCGCAGATTATGCACGCTGGGCGGAAAACCTGAAACCTCATGGGATCGACTGTGGGTTGGTTTCAAAGGCTGAAATGGATCAATTGTTGCCGGGGCACCAGATGGCCGGGCAGGCGGGGCTTTATGCCCCCGGTGATGGCCGGGCCGAGCCACAATTAGTTGCCCCGGCGATTGCCGAAGCAGCGCGCGATGCGGGGGCGCATATTGTGACGTCCTGCGCGGTGCGCAGCGTCGATGTGGCGGCGGGGCGGGTTGCTGGGGTGATGACGGAACGTGGACGGGTGGCCTGTGATGCGGTGGTGTTGGCGGGCGGGGCGTGGTCGCGGCTGTTTGCGGGCAATGCCGGGATAGAGCTGCCGCAGCTGAAAGTGCTAAGCACGGTGATGCGCACCTCGCCGGTCAGCAACGGGCCGACAGTGTCGGTCTGGGCGGATGGCTATGCGCTGCGCAGGCGCGAAGACGGCGGGTATACCGTGGCGTCGGGGACGGAAAACACCGTGGATATCGTGCCGGACAGTTTCCGACTGGCGCGTGCCTTTCTGCCCGCGCTTGCCGACGAATGGCGCACGCTGCGGTTTCGTCTGTCCGGGCGCTGGTGGCAAGAGGCGGGCGAGGCGAGGCGCTGGACCCCTGACTCTGAAACCCCGTTTGAACGCTGCCGCGTACTGGATCCAGAGCCTTCGGCGCGAGTGTTGCGCAGCGCCTGGGTCAATGCGCGTCGGGCATTCCCGGCGCTGCAGGGCGCGGATATCATGCAAAGCTGGGCCGGGTTGATTGACGTCACCCCGGACGCGATTCCGGTGATATCACCGGTGGGCGATCTGTCAGGATTGCATATCGCCACCGGGTTTTCCGGCCATGGCTTTGGCATCGGCCCCGGTGCCGGGCGGCTGATGGCCGATCTGGTGACCGGGGCGGCCCCGGTGGTGGACCCGCATGATTTCCGCCTGGCGCGGTTCAGCGATGGCAGCCGGGTGCGGCCCATCAGCGGTCACTGACAGGCCAACGTTTATCCCAGCTGATAGCTGACGGGCACAAAGCGAAAGCCGTCGCCGCGGGGTTCGACATATCCGGCGGCGGGGAACGGCATGTGATGACCGATCATCGGAATTTTATCGGCTGTCAGCATACCCAGAATACGGCGGCGCGCGGTGCTGGCGGCCACCGGGTCGGAATCAAAGGCAAACGCCCAGTCGGGGCGGGCAAAAGACCAGACGTAATGATTGGCCAGGTCGGCCGTCAGCACCAATTGCTGCCCGTCACTGTCCAGCCGGAAACACATATGCCCCGGCGTATGGCCAAAACTGGCAATCGAGGTCACACCCGGTGCCACATCGGCACCATCGTCGATAAAACTCATCTTTTCGGCCAGTGGTGTCACCAGTTTGGCCACCATATCACCCACCTGGTTGCCAGCCTCTAGCCCCGACCAGAAATTATACTCGACAGCCCCGGTAACATAGCGGGCATTGGCAAAAGTGGGTGCGCCATCCTTCATCAACCCGCCGATATGGTCGGGATGCATGTGGGTGATCACCACCACATCGATTGCGTCAGGGGTAACACCTGCGGCGGCCAGGGCCTTTTGGATGCCGCCCTTGCCCAACCCGGTGTCAAACAGCACCAGGCCGCTGCCGGTATCCACCAGAACCGGAGTGAAATAGAATTGGGCGCGATCGGCTGGCACGAAATTTTCCGCCGAAAGGGTGGCGAATTCGGTGTCAGTGGCGGATTTGGCAAACAGCCCCTTGGGGTTGTCGCGCATCGCGCTGCCATCCAGCAAAGCGGTGACAGTCATTGCCCCTAAGGTGAAGGTCCGCGCAATCGGCTGCTCGGTTCCGCCGCCATGGGCGGCAGCCAGCAGCGGTTGGGGCAGGCCAGCGGCCAGCGGCAGAGCAGCGGCCCCGGTCAGGGCGGCTCGACGGGTCAGGTTGGGTGCATGTGTCATGGTCAGGCTCCTGTTAGGGGGGCGTGGTGATGACAATAGCGCAAGGCAGGCGTGTGGCTAGGGCGCTGGGTGCGCAAAGCCCTGTGCATTGGGGGGTATCACAGGCTTTTTACCTTGATGGTGGGCCGCGGATTCAGATTGCAGGGGCGGATGTCAGTGCCTTTCTGGCCCGCTACTGGCACGCTACTGGCCGGTTCAGCCCATCTGAGGGCGGCACGTTGCTGGACAAATGCCCGACCCTGTGACAACACCAGCGCCGAACAGGAGACACCCATGACCACCACCCGTTTTGCCCCGTCGCCCACAGGGTATATCCATGTCGGCAACCTGCGCACCGCGCTGATGAACTATCTGATCGCCCGTAAGGCGGGGGGGACGTTTATCTTGCGGATCGATGATACCGATCCGGTGCGGTCCAAGGAAGAATACGTTGATGCCATCAAGCAGGATCTTGACTGGCTGGGCCTGCATTGGGACCGGGTGGAACGCCAGTCAGAGCGGCTGGACCGCTATGCGGACGCGGCTGACAAGCTGCGCGATATGGGTCGGTTCTATGAGGCGTTTGAAACGCCGGTGGAGCTGGACCTGAAGCGTAAGAAACAGCTGAACATGGGGTTGCCGCCGGTCTATGACCGCGCGGCCCTGACGCTGAGTGAGGCTGAAAAAGCCGCATTGCGGGCCGAGCGCGGCCAGGGTGTGTGGCGGTTCAAGCTGGATCAGCAACGTATTGAATGGACTGACGGTATTCTGGGCGATCTTTCGATAGATGCGGCCAGCCTGTCGGACCCGGTGCTGATCCGCGGTGACGGGCAGGTGCTGTATACCATGGCCTCGGTTGTGGATGATACGGATATGGGGGTGACCCATGTGGTGCGCGGGGCGGACCATGTGACCAATACCGCGACGCAGATTCAGATCATCGAGGCGCTGGGCGGGCAGCGGCCCGACTTTGCGCATCACTCGCTGCTAACCGGCCCTCAGGGCGAGGCATTAAGCAAGCGGCTGGGCACATTGGCCTTGCGCGATTTGCGCGAACAGGGCGTGCAGCCGATGGCGCTGCTGTCGATGATGGCGCGGTTGGGATCATCCGATCCGATAGAGTTGCGTGGGAATATGGCAGAGCTGATCGACGGCTTTGACATCACGCATTTCGGCGCGGCACCTACCAAGTTTGACGTCGCAGATCTGTTTCCGCTGACCGCGCATTACCTGCAATCGCTGCCGCTGGCGGCGGTTCAGGATCAGGTGGCGGCATTGGGCGTGCCCGACGATCTGGCGGATCCGTTCTGGCAGATGGCGCGCGACAACATCACCACATTGGATGACCTTGGCGGCTGGTGGGCGCTGTGCCGCGACGGAGCCACACCGCTGGTCGACGAAGAAGACCGCGCATTTGTGGATCAGGCGTTGGAGCTGTTGCCCGATCTGCCTTTTGATGAGGCCACCTGGAGCAGCTGGACTGCTGCGGTGAAAGAGGCCACCGGGCGCAAGGGGCGCGGGTTGTTCATGCCGCTGCGCAAGGCGATCACCGGGCAAGAACGCGGGCCGGAGATGGCGGCGCTGATGCCGTTGTTGCAGGCGGTGAAGCGGCCCGGTTGATCTTTTTGCCTTAAGTGTTGGGAGCCGTGTCGGGGACGGGAGCCTCCGGCGGGGATATTTAGGGCCAGAAAAAGCCGGGGCGGCGCTTAGTCGGTTTCGGGGGGCAGTATGGTTGCCGAGATGGCGGCGAGGCGCGCGTCGACAAAGGCGGTTTCGGGGGCGGTCAGTTGTTGGTGGCGCGGATAACGTGGCGCGGCGCGGTCGTTCAGGATTGGGGCCTGCCAGCCATCGGTGGTAGCAAAGAAGCGGTCGGCGCCGTCGGGTCCGAATTTGTGTAGATATCCCTGCACCACCACATCCAGATAGCTGAGCAGGATCGGGTGGTGCGTCGTGGGCGCGCCGTGTTTTCCGGCGGGTACGGTATAGAGGGCGATTTCGGCCTCGTGGGGCAATTTGTGGCTTATGGCGTCTGTGGCGGGCACCCGGTCATAGGCCCATTCGCGTTTGTCCAGCGCCTGCCAGTCGTCGCCCGGGACATGGGCGATCATGCCGTCGATCACGGTGCCTGGGCCTGGCACCACTGTCAGGAAGGCCACTGGGCGCAGGTCTGTGTGGCGCCAGACCCGGCGCCAGCCCGAGAGCGTTGCGCGGTGCGGGTTGGTAAAGTCATGGGTGGCGCTGTTCACCAGGCTACCATAGCCAAAGAAATAGGGGTCAGCCATTGTGCGGATGTGTCCTGGTGCTGTGGGTTGTTTCAATTGATGTATGTCAAACTGCTTTTTCGACAGATATGCAATATGATTGCAGCCGAACCGGTTGGGAGACGAGTCCATGCGCATCACAAAAAGAACCAATATCGCCGTTCGCCTGTTGATGTATTGCGCCGCCCATCAGGATCGGTTGGTGACCAAGGCCGAGATTGCCGAATGCTGTAACATTTCTGAAAACCATCTGGCGCAGGTGATCAACCAGTTGGGGCAGTTGAAATACCTGTCCACGCAACGGGGCCGCAATGGCGGCATGACCTTGGCCAAAACCGCCGAGGAGATCAGTGTTGGCGAGGTGTTTCGCCATATTGAGGGCAATCTGCCATTGGCAGAGTGTTTTGCGGATGCGGATAATACCTGTCCGTTGACCGGTGCCTGTCGATTGAAACAGGCGCTAAGTGATGCGGCGCAGGCGTTTTATGCCTCGCTGGACAAGATTACGCTGGATTCGCTGATTTGCGACAATTTTGATCTGATGAAGATCCTGCAACCGGTGACCTGCGGGCGCAGCGCTATTCTCGTGCCCTAAGCACTTGGGCAGGGCGTGCGGCCAGCGGGCCCCAGGCAAAGCCCAATCCGGCCAGCAGGGTCGCGATAACGCCGCCCGCGACGATGGTGATTGCCGAGGGCCATATGATGCTGAAATCGGTTTCCAGCACATAGGTGCTGACCGCCCAGCCACCTGCAATCCCCGCCAACAGTGCCACCAATCCTGCGGCGATGCCCAAAAACGCGGCGCGCAGGGCAAAGCTGAGCAGGATGCGGCGGCGCGCGGCCCCAAGGGTTTTCAGCACGGCAGCCTCGTAGGTTCGGGCGCTTTCGCCTGCGGCGGCGGCACCGATCAGCACCAGGAACCCGGTCAGCAGGGTGGCGGCGGCCCCCCAGGACGTGGCGGCGGCCAGCCCGGCCAGCACGTTTGACACCCTGTCAATGGCATCACGCACCCGGATGGCGGTAATGTTGGGGAATTGTCCGGCAAGGTCACGCAGAATTTGCGCCTCGGCCTCGGGTTTGGCGTAGACGGTTGAAATAAAGCTGTGCGGCGCACCGGCCAGCGCGCCGGGGTTCATTGTCAGGACAAAGCCGATACCGGCAGTGGAAAAATCTACCTCGCGGAAACTGGTGATGGTGGCGGCGATGTCGCGGCCCATGATGTTGACACTCAGGGTATCGCCCAGGGACAGGCCCAGTTCGCCCGCCTCTTCGGCGGCAAAGCTGATTTGCGGCGGGCCGGTGTAATCGGGTGGCCACCATTCGCCGGCGGTGATGCGGGTTCTGGCGGGCAGGTCGGCGGCATAGGTGATGCCGCGATCGCCGCGCACCACCCAGTGGTCGCCTGCGACCTCTTGCGCGGGTTTGCCGTTGATCGTGGTGATCACGCCGCGCAGCATCGGCGCGCTGTCGATGCGGGACACGGCGGGGTCGTTTTCCAGCCGCTTGGTAAAGCCGGGCATCTGGTCTTTCTGGATGTCGATAAAAAAGTACGATGGTGCGATGTCGGGCAGGTTGCCGGAAATGGCGCGGCGCAGGTTGCCGTCGATCTGTCCGACAGCCGCCAGCACCGACAGGCCCAGCCCCAGGGACAGCACCACCGATCCGGCGCCTTCGCGCGGTCCGGCGATAGCGGCCAGCGCCCAGCGCAAGGCCGGACGCCCGCGCGCGGCACTTGTGCCAAGCCGCGCCAGCGCACGGATGGCAAAAGCGGCGACAGCAAGCAGCAGCAGCGCGCCGATCAGCCCGCCCGTGGTCCACAGGGTCAGCCGGGCAGAGCCGCTGAACCACGCGGCCAGCCCCACCAGCGCGGCCAATCCCAGCGCGATGACCAGCAGATAGCGCAGCGGGGGCAGCAGGCGGGTGGTGGACAGGGCATCGCGAAACAGGGTGGCGGCGCGGACCTCTTCGGTGCGGGCCAGCGGCCACAGGGTAAAGATAAGCGCAGTCAGCAACCCGTAAATCCCGGCCTCTATCAGCGGCGCGGGGTAGATTGTGAACACCGCCGGAACCGGCAGGCGACCGGTGATAAGCGGGGCCAGCAGTACCGGCACCAACCCGCCAAGCGCCAGGCCGATGGCGATGCCCAGCAGCGACAACAGCCCGATTTGCAGGAAATACGTCTGAAAGATCGTGGCGCGATCTGCGCCCAGAGTGCGCAGGGTGGCGATGACGCTGGTTTTGTCGGCCAGATAGGCGCGCACCGCCGCAGATACGCCCACCCCGCCAACGGCCAGCCCGGATAGGCCAACAAGGATCAGGAAAGCGCCCAGCCGTTGTACGAACAGCGCCACACCGGGGGCGCCGTTGCGCGCATCGGTCCAGCGCATGCCGGTTTGTTCAAATTGCGCGCGGGCGCTGTCAGCCGTGGTTGCCAGATCGGTGCCGTCGGGCAGGTCCAGCCGGTATTTGGTGGAAAACAGGCTGCCCGGCGCCAACAGGCCCGACCCGTCCAGCGCGCGCGTGGCCACAAGGGTACGTGGCCCCAGGCCAAAGCCATCCGCCGCGCCGTCGGGTTCATGCGCCAGCATCGCCATCAGCACGAAATCCTGCGTGCCCAGCCGGAACGTGTCGCCTGTGCTTAGCCCCAGCCGGTCAATCAGCGCGCGTTCCATCACCGCTCCGGGCAGGCCATCGGCACCGGCCAGTGCGTCTGGCAGGGACATATCCGGGTCCAGCCGGGGGGTGCCGATCAGCGGATAGGCATCGTCGACGGCCTTGACCTGGGTCAGCCCGCGCTCGGCCTGACCGTCGCGATCCACCACTGCCATTGACCGGAAATCGACGATTTCCGACAGGCGGACAGACGCGTCCTGCATCCAGGCGCGTTCGGTGTTGGACGCAAACCGGTAGGTGAACGCCATCTGGGCATCGCCGCCCAACAGGGCCGCGCCCTCTTGTGCCAGACCGGCCTCGATACTGGCGCGGATGGACCCGACAGCGGCGATGGCGGCGACGCCCAATGCCAGGCAGGCCAGAAAGATGCGAAAGCCACGCAGGCCGCCGCGCAGCTCGCGGCGGGCGAATTTGACCGCCAGGGGCAGGCTCATTCAGCGGCCTCTTGTGCGGTTTCATCGATGATACGGCCATCGCGCAAGGTGATTACCCGGTCACAGCGCGCCGCCAGTTCTGGCGCATGGGTGACCAGAACCAAGGTGGCGCCGTGCCGGTCGCGCAGGCCAAACAGCAGGTCCATGATCGCCGCGCCATTGGTTTCATCCAGATTGCCGGTGGGTTCATCTGCCAGCAGGATGTCAGGGCGCGGGGCCGAGGCACGGGCCAGCGCGACGCGCTGTTGTTCGCCGCCCGACAATTGCGCCGGGTAATGCCCGGCGCGGTGGCCAAGACCAACCGTATCCAGTTCCGCCGCAGCGCGGTCAAACGCATCCGCAACGCCTGCCAGTTCCAGCGGGGTGGCGACGTTTTCCAGCGCAGTCATGGTCGGGATCAAATGAAAGGACTGAAACACCACGCCCATGTGGTCGCGGCGAAACCGCGCCAGCGCGTCTTCGTCCATTGCTGTCAGGTCGTGCCCCAGCGCGGTGATCTGCCCGCCGGTGGATTGTTCCAGCCCGCCCATCAGCATCAACAGCGAAGATTTTCCAGACCCCGACGGGCCGATCAACCCCAACGTCTCGCCCCGGTGCACGTCCAGGGTGATATCGTGCAGGATGTCGACACGCCCGGCATTGCCATTCAGCGACAAAGAGGTTTGTTTGAGGGAAAGGGTCGGGATGGTCATGGATTGGGCCCTCGTGAACACTGTGAATGGCATATGGAGTGGCAGGCGCAATGCGCAAGATGTTGTTGGGGTTGGTTTTTGGATGGTGCGGTTTTGCCGCTATGGCGGAACCGGTGACAATTGCCGCATTGGGCGACAGCCTGACCCAGGGTTATGGGCTGGCGCAGGCGGATGGGTTTGTGCCGCAATTGCAGGCCTGGCTGGACGATCAGGGGGCCGATGTACGTCTGATCAACGCCGGGGTGTCGGGCGATACCACGGCGGGCGGCGCGGCGCGGGTGGCCTGGACGCTGACGCCGGATGTGGATGCGATGATTGTGGCGCTGGGCGGCAACGACATGCTGCGTGGCATCGACCCGGCCGAGGCACGTAGCAATCTGGACACTATCCTGCGAACGGCCCAGCAGGCCGGGGTGGACGTGTTGCTGGTGGGCATGCGCGCGCCGGGAAATTTCGGGGCTGACTATCAGGCAGAGTTTGATGCGATCTATCCGGCGCTGGCGCGAGACTACGGCACGGTTTTCGCCCGGGATTTTTTGGCGGCGATCATTGCCGATGGCCGCGACCCGTCTGTGGTGCGCACCCGGATGCAGGCCGATGGCATTCATCCCAATGCGACGGGTGTGGCGCTGATTGTCCATGCCCTGGGGCCCGCCGTGCTGGATTTGGCCGCGCGTGCAGCGGTAAAAGAGTGACCGGGACGGTCCCGGGGGGGGCTGGTCGAACAGACGCCTATTCGCTGCGGTGTTTGGTGGGTACGGTATGTCGGACTGCAGTTCACGCGTCTTTGCTATCGCGGTATAGAAGAAGGCCGGGTAAGAAACCTTATCCGGCCTTTTCAAATTCGTGATCGTGATCAGGTATCAGGCAAGAGAGATGTTAATCGCAGCCTCACGGCCATCACGCCCGGGTTCGATGTCAAACGTGACTTTCTGATTGTCGGCCAGACCGGTCAGGCCCGAACGCTCGACTGCTGAGATGTGCACAAACACGTCTTTGCTGCCGCCATCGGGCGCGATAAAGCCGTAGCCTTTGGTAGTGTTGAACCATTTGACGGTGCCAGTAGCCATCGTCGTATCTCCTAGGTTGTGCTGCCCGCAGAATGCGGCAGGTCGGCAAAGTCAGTACAAGATCGAAGACTGTGCCGAAAAAGGAGCAGTGGGGTCGATAGGCCAACGTCGCCTCGAAAATATGGGGTTTTCGGTTTTTGGACGCAAGAGTTTTGTTAGTTATCACCCGGTTTTGGCGATTCCAAGCTGACCAATTCGTCATAGAAATAACGTAAATTGATGGTTCCATCGTCGCCTGCATGAAAATTGGGATCTTGCGGTAAACACCCCAGCCCGCACAGCTGAATCGCTTCGTTTGCGGCGCTATTGATTAACCAAAGTCGGCCGCCGGGGGTGGAAATATAGCCGTTCACGCCTTCTGCCTTGTCGCTTTGCATATCCAGCACCGTCGGAAATTCGGCGGGAACCTGCGGATCATAGGCGCCGTGCGTGTGCATCGAAGCCACCAGCGACAGGCCACCTTCGGGCATCTTTGGCGTGCAGCCGTTATGCCCGCCGCGAATCATCTCGGTGAACCCGATTTCACCATTGACGGTGTGCCCAAGATAGCCGCAGTATTCGAACCCCGTGGCAAAGGACAATTGCTGCAACGGGGCCAGCCGGTCGATGACGGCTGCCGTCTCGACGGAGGTGGCAGGCCCGGTTTGCGGCCCGTCATTTGCGCCAAACGACGCCGACAGGGATAGGGCCACAAGGGCAAGAATAAATATCACAATCGCCACCCAGCGATGAGAACGCCAGAAGAAGCCCCCTCAGTTCTATAGCACTGTCACAACCATGCCCACAGGCACCCGTTCATAAAGGTCGACCACATGTTCGTTCAGCATGCGGATGCAGCCATTTGATGCAGACTGCCCGATGGTTTCCGGGGCGGTGGTGCCATGGATGCGGAAATAGGTATCGACGCCGTTCTGAAACAGGTACAGAGCCCGCGCGCCCAGCGGATTTCCCGGCCCGCCGGGCTGGACGTAGTCGTTATCGGCGAACTTGCCATAAGTGCGCGGCGAGCGTTCGATCATTTCTTGGGTCGGGCGCCAGGTGGGCCATTCTTTTTTCACATCAATCGTCGCGGTGCCGGTGAACTCCAGCCCGGCTTTGCCGACGCCCACGCCATAACGGATCGCCTTGCGCGGTTCGGTCACGAAATACAGGTAATAGGACCGGGGCAGGATCAGCATCTGACCGGGCAGGAACTGTTTTTTGATCCTTACATACTGCGGTGTGGCGTCAAATTCGGCGGCGGCACCGGCATCCTGTGGCAGCGCAGCGGCGGCTGTTGCGGCGGCGGTGGTGGTAAGAAAATTGCGACGGGTAATCATGAAAAATGTTCACTCACTTGAAAACGGGACATCTGCATTGTGGCGGGTAGGGCCGTTGCGTCAATGGTTTTGACGGTAATCGCTGAAAAGTGACGCCAGCATAGCGGTGGTCAGGGCACAGATGCTGATCCAGCCAAAATACCACATTTGCCCGGCGAATGCATCTTCGGCGTAAGACGCGACAAACCGGGCTTTGCCGGTATATGCGGTGACGGTGGCAGCCAGCGTCAGCAGAACAAACCCGGACACGCGGGTAAAGCGGCCAAGGCACATTGCCCGCGCAAGGCCTGCCAGAACCAGCCCAATTCCCAGGCCGATCCAGATCACCTTGTCCGCCCACCACGGATGCGCGCCCAGTTTTTGCGTCACACCTGTGACTTGCGCCAGAAGGGCAGCTGCCAATGGCAGGGTCAGGAAAACTACCAGTGGAATAAGACGTTTCATACCCGCATGTTATGGCATGAAAAACAATTGTACGAGCGGGCATGACGCGGTTGTGATGCCGTCTGATGCTGGCGTGGATCGCGTATTGCGACACATCGCCACTTGCCAAATGGCATTCATATGCCATATAAGTGCCAAAAGGACGTTGCCATGCAGTTCGCCACAATTGAACAAACCCTTTCCAGCCCCGATCTTCCCGTCATCACCGACGCCGAGGCTGCCGCTCTTGCGCGAACCACCGTCAGGTTGTTTCGCGCATGGCAACTTAGTGATATCGAGGCGCGAACCCTGCTTGGCGACATGGCCCAACGGACTTGGGCGCGCTGGAAGGATGGCGGCATCGGCAGAATCGACCGCGACCTGAAGGCACGCATGGCGATCCTGATGGGGATCCACAAGGGGTTGCGCTATCTCTTCAGCGATCCGGCGCGGGGCTATGTCTGGATTCGCAAGCCGAATGACAATTTCAACGGGTTGAGTGCATTGGACGTCATGATGCGAGGCGAGATTACCGATCTGATCGACATT
>Ga0209121_10001489_pt1 | contig 24561 bp, 22 predicted proteins | sample Cruoilmetagenom3_FD_187292 | JGI IMG/M metagenome (GOLD analysis project Ga0209121, IMG submission 187292) | Oil polluted marine microbial communities from Coal Oil Point, Santa Barbara, California, USA - Sample 3 (SPAdes) (version 2) | ecosystem: Environmental > Aquatic > Marine > Oil seeps ... | reverse complement strand
TTCAAGGAAGGCGAAAATTTTAACCACAGGAATATATCGGATATTTCGAGGATTAAAATTTGAGCCTGACACAGAAATTGGGCAAAAGGGGACGTTATGCAAAGGTCTCTAAACAAGTTTTCGCATCCTTTATCCTCAGAAAAATTCATACTAAAAATCCACGCCCAAAGAACGTGGCCTTGATTTACCTCCAGAGGGGGCTCAAGTGGTGTATCCGTAATTCAACCATTCCCTGGAGTATTGGAGTAATAGGAAAAACCAGACACAAAGACCTTCGGATTGCATGTCTTTTTCTCTCCAAAACAAAAAGCTCTACGAGCTTAAGCCCAGTACTCCAACGCTCCAGTACTCCAACACCCAGGCAATTTGTCCAAGCATAGCCAGTTAACTCTGATCACACTCATAGGACGTGGATTTTTAGAACGAATTAAAATCTTTACCAGAGTCTCCTTTCATGATAATTTAATGTTGTTTTACAACAATCCGGAATATCTAAAATTCCTGGATGCCTGTCACCTAAATTCACTGCTTACAGAAGGAGGGGGAAATCATGAAACGTTTTTTATACATCAACCTGACACTACTATTTACGTTTTCTCTATTATTCGGATGTGCAACTACCGAGAGCATAACGAGTTCCATAACCTCAAAGGTAAGTTCGATCACATCTGATGTCGACCAGGATCTGTTCGCCCAGGTCCCCGAAGACCAAAAGGAGGGAATTCAGAAGGCTGAGTATGACTTGAAAGTTAACGAAGAAAAATTGAAGCTTGCCGAATTTCAATATGATCTGGTCTCAAATCAGAAAAAATACGCAGATTATAAGCAGAATCTGGCCGAAAAGGATTTAAAGACAGCTTCTTTTTCCCTGGACATTGTGAAGCTGGAAGCAATTGACAGATCAGGTCTTGGCAAAAAGGAAGATAACATCAAGGACATAGCCAGTCTCAAGACCAAGAAACATAAGATTGAAGGTGAAAGGATCAATATAGAAGCCAAGGTTTCAATTACAGAACGGCAGATTAAAGACCTGACCGAACAAATAAAAGAGCAGGAAACAAAAATCGAGGCAATGAAGTCTGCTGAAGGTAAAGCCCCGGAAGCTGTTGCAAAGCCGGCAACGGATGAAGAGGAAGAAAAAGCAGAAGATGTAAAGTCGAATGAAGGACAGGACCAGGAAAAAGTTGCTGACCCGGCTGCAGGCGAGAAGGAACCAGCGAAGGAAAAGACCGATCAGGATACTTCTTCCTGAAAAACAGAACAGCTGTTCTGTTTTTCTCTTGCAGAAAGCTTTGCATAATACCTATATTGTCATTGCGAGCGAAGCGAAGCAATCTCATAACATATTGATAATTCATATGATTGCCGCGTCGCTTTGCTCCTCGCAATGACCAGAAATGTAGTTATGCAAACCTCTCTTGCAATGATAAGGTTTAAATCATGGAGGGGAAGAACGAAATGAAAATTACCATTATTTATGACAATGAGGTCTGGGAAAAAGATCTTATAGCTGACTGGGGTTTTGCCTGCCTTGTCGAGGCATATGGCAAGAAAATACTCTTTGATACCGGTGCAAACGGTTCTATACTCCTTGGCAATATGAATAAGCTGAATATTGACCCCAAATCTATTGATGACGTTGTTATTTCGCATTCCCACTGGGATCATACGGGCGGTCTTGCAGGTTTTCTGATGAAAAATGAAGAAGTAAGATTGTATGTTCCGGCATCGTTTAGAGTACCTACCAATGCTGCAAAAGAAGTTATCAGTATAAAAGAACCTGTAACAATCGCTGAAAATATTTACTCTACTGGAGAGATTAAAGGTATTGAACAATCACTCGTCGTCGATACAGCAAAGGGATTAATTGTCATCGTAGGATGTTCACACCCGGGAGTTAAAGATATTTTGGAAGTTGCTTCCAAATATGGAAAAGTTCATGCACTTATAGGAGGATTGCACGGTTTTAATGAATTTGATGTTGTCAGGGATTTAGGCATGATCTGTGCCACGCATTGTACACAGTATATACCGGAAATAAGATCACACTATCCCGACATCTATGTTGAAGGAGGGGCCGGCCGGGTGATAGAAATATCCTGACAATTTTTCCCCAGGGCACCCATTGAACTGGTGGCATGAGGGTGTACTCTAAAAGGATACAACACATGGTTGCTCATCAAATGAAAATTCGAATATCGAAGCACGAAATTCGAAGCAATATCAAATGACAAAAATTCAAATAACCAAAACACCTAACAAACCCGTTTACCCCTGAAAGCAGCTCGGGTTTTATGTTTGAAATATTACAACATTCGGATTTTGAGTTTATGGTCTTTACAAATATGCCGGAAGCGGCAAAACCTTTTTAATTCTTACAGGCAGAGCCTGAACCTGTGGTTTATATATCATTTAACATGGTAAGGATGCAGCGCAACGCAGTCAGACTGCGCGGATTTACGAAGCAATAAAATAAAAAAAGAGGAGCCATCATGAAACCGAGAGTGGAACCCTTCGAAAAGCATACAAACCAGTACGAAAAGTGGTTTGAGAAGAATCGATTCGCCTATGAATCGGAGCTTCGAGCGGTAAAAACGCTACTGCCCAAAAATGGGACAGGCATTGAGATCGGTGTGGGAACGGGAAGATTTGCTGCACCACTGGGCATTAAACTCGGGGTCGAACCATCCAGGGAAATGGGAAATATCGCACGGCAAAAAGGTATCGAAGTACTTGATGGGGTAGCGGAAGAGCTCCCCTTTGATGATGCACAGTTTGATTTTGCGCTCATGGTTACAACGATCTGTTTCCTCGACGATATAGAAGAATCTTTTAAAGAGGCTTTCAGAGTGTTGAAAGCCGATGGTATCTTCATCATCGGTTTTGTTGACCGAAAAAGTCCCGTCGGGATGATGTATGAAAAACATAAAGATGAAAATGTATTCTACAAAGATGCTACATTTTTTTCCGTCGATGAAGTTATATCTTTTCTGAAGAAAGCGGGATTCAAGGATTTCACTTTCTCACAAACCATTTTCAGTCATCTGAATGAAATAAATAATATTGAACCGGTAAAGGAAGGACACGGGGAAGGTTCTTTTGTCGTGATCAGCGGAATGAAATAGAAACAGCTTTAGCAGGAAGATTTCCCATGTTTTCACTCTTGACAGTCGTCTATAATAATAATAAACCCGTAATGTAATTTAAGATAGTGAAACCGAAATCGCAACCCCTTTTATCATCACAAGATTTAACATAAGAAACCTTTGCTAACTTCTCGATTTTGTTCAAGGTCAAGGAAGTGTTTTGAAAAGGTCTCCATAAGGATATTTTGATGGCGATTATACCAGTTGCAAGACCAGGATCAAACGTAGACATTGTCGTTCAGATTGATTTTTCATCAGAGAAAGTGGATGTCAGACGGTCGCTTATTTATGATATTCTCGAAGAAGAACGTATAATTCTGTCACAAACGAATCCACCCCTCACAAGTCGTAATATTGGCAATAAAGTCGCCGTAACCTATCTTGTTAAGGAAACTGATTATTTGACTCGCTATGGATTTTATGGAAAGATTGTTGAACTTATAAAAGATTATAAGCTTTCATCATCAGAACCCGTTGTGGCTATTGTAGTAGAACGGGAGACTGATCCTGTAAAGTTTAACATAAGGATGCATTTCCGTGTCAAACCGGGCAAAGACAATGGCCTGATTTTTTCCATAGAAGGAAATAATGTAAATATTATTGATATTTCCATTGGCGGGGCAAGGATTACCTGTCCCAGAAATTTTAACATTGACCCTCGAACAATAGTTAGAGGGGTATTGAGTATAGATGGAAAATCATTTGATATTGAGGCAAGGGTGTTGAGAGTATGGGAAATACCCACTTTACAACAGATAGATGGACTTAAGTTCTCCGCAATGCAGTTCTTGAATTTGAACAGAAATGCAGAAGATGAACTGGCAAAAAAAGTGGGGCAGATTGAAAGGAAGCAGAGATTCAAGGAAATGTTTCCCTGATTATGACGGATTTGTAAAATGCTCCATCCTGCCATTGCGAGCGGAGTGAAGCATTTTTGTACACCGTAACTGTTTGCCTTCATCAGATTGCTTTATTGCTGTACTTCTCGCAATGATCCGATTTATAACTTTTTGCGAGTACGTCAAATAAATATACGGGAATGATTTATGGCTCAAGACCTGTTCTCAAATTATACACTGGAAAACATCAGAGCTAACGAAGAAATCGCAAATAAATTCTTTGAAATTGAAGCGAGTATTCTTTCTGTTTGCAACTTCAGAGACTTTTTTGAAAAATTGCTTTCATTAATTGAGGAAAGATTTGGGATTCCTCACGTATGGATTTCTATCATTAATGGCTGTGAGGTCGCTCGCATTATTGAATCATTAGAATCATCAGACCTCCTTAAAAACCGCTTAACCCTTGTTGGAAGAAGCACATTCTTACAACTCATCAGAGATGAAAAAACTCCCGTTCTGGTCAATGAAGGCTTGAAACCGTATTGTAAACTCCTCCCGAAAAGGAAGAAATATTTTGTCAGGTCTTTGGCTGTTGCCCCACTTGTACTTGACGGCAATGTAATAGGCAGTCTGAACCTGGGCGATTATTCTGCGTCCCGTTTTCAACCCAGTATGGATATCTTTTTCCTTTCCCAGTTAGCTGTAAAGATTTCCGTCTGCCTTTCCAACATTACCTCGCGGGAAAAACTCAGGCAATTTGCCACAAGGGATCCTCTTACGGGTCTTCTTAACCGAAGAGAAACAGAGTTTATGTTGGAGAGAGAATTCAGCCGGGCTGAGCGCTACGACACGCCCCTGGCCTTGTTGCTCATTAACTGTGATGATTTTAAAACAGTGAACAATTCTTACGGTCATAAACGTGCTGACGACCTGCTCCGGTATATGGCACGTCAAATAACGAAAATGATCCGAAAAGAAGATGTGGTTGCAAGATTTGGTGGAGATGAGTTTGTCATCATTTTACCCAATCAGAATTCAGGCGAAGCACTGAAAGTTTTAAAACGACTTCGTATCTTTTTTCAGGAATATCCGATGAAATTCAATGACACCACTATTCCCATTTCTATCAGCTGTGGAATAGCATCGGCAGAAGATCCTGAAATCAAGAGTCCTGGCGATCTTCTAAGGAAAGCCGATGATCGGCGCTATGTAACCAAAAAGTCAAAAAGTCTCAGCAGGCATAGATAAGTTCAGATCATCTCCTGCCAATAAGTGAATCTCCCCGCCTCAAAAGGCGGGGCAAACCAATGAAGGGAGGATATTTTAAAGAACGGACTGCGAATGTGTGCTGTCGCTAATCTGCCTGTCTTCTTAAAAATGCTGGAACTTCAAAGTCGGTATTATCAACATCATCGATCATTCCCATCTTTACAACAACAGGCTTATCCGCACTCTTCTCCTTCCTGATAAAAGCAGGCGTTGAGAGATCCTCTCTTTTATAGCTAACAAAACCTGAAACAGATGGAATATTCTGTTTGTTCCTTCCTGTTGAATCGAATCCGGTGGCAATCACCGTGATACGCATTTCATCCCCCATATTGTCATCAATAACCGTCCCGAAGATGATATTGGCATCATCATGTGCTTCAGTCTGTACAAGGGTTGATGCTTCATTTACCTCAAATAGTGTCATTTCTGATCCACCGGTAATGTTGAGCAGCACACCGCGGGCACCCTGAATGGTGTTATCTTCCAGCAAAGGAGAAGATATGGCCTTCTGGGCCGCTTCTACAGCTCTGTTTTCTCCGCTTGCAATTCCCGTCCCCATTAGAGCCAATCCCATTTCCGACATAACGTTTTTCACGTCGGCAAAATCAAGATTGATTAAACCGGGAACCATTATGAGATCAGAGATCCCCTTCACAGCGTGATAAAGGATATCATCTGCCTTTTTGAAGGCATCCAGAAGCGACATATTCCGACCACCGACACTTAGAAGTCTCTGGTTTGGTATGACAATAAGGGTGTCAACCGTTTCTTTTAACTCGGCTATTCCCTCTTCCGCCTGTTTTTCCCTTTTCTTTCCTTCAAACTGGAAGGGCTTTGTCACAACAGCAACGGTAAGCGCCCCGAGTTCTTTAGCGATCCCGGCCACAACAGGTGCTCCTCCTGTTCCCGTACCACCGCCAAGACCTGCTGTAACGAAAACCATATCAGCTCCGCTCAGGTTATCCCTCAGTACATCTTTGGATTCAAGGGCTGCCTTCTTCCCCACATCAGGATCTGACCCCGCGCCAAGACCTTTTGTGATCTCACTACCAACCTGAATTTTAATGGGTGACCGTGATACTGCCAGAGACTGAGAATCAGTATTTGCTGCTATGAAATCAACACCGCTCAGATCATAAGATATCATCGCGTTTACGGCGTTGCCTCCACCACCTCCAATACCGACAACTTTAATCTTCGCCGAATTCTCACTACCACCTTTTACTAATTCGAACATACGCACTCCCTCCCTTCTAAAAAAATTCAACAAACCACTTTTTCACCCTGCGGGCAACTTTGCCGAATATATTCCCTTCACTTTTTTTGAACACACGTTCAGACCTGTTTTTGCTTCCATAAACAACCAGTCCTACACCGGTGGCATACAAAGGACTGTTAACAACATCGGTAAGCCCTCCTATGCCTATTGGATATCCACGACGTATGGGCATATCAAATACATGTTCACCTAATTCTGTTATACCCTCCAGGATTGCTGTCCCCCCTGTCAAAACAATGCCAGCGGCAAGAAGATCTTCGTAACCCGATTTAATGATCTCTCTGTGGGCCAAACGGAAAATTTCTTCCACCCGGGGCTCAATAATCTCTCCAAGAATCTGCCGTGAGACCTTCCTTGGAGCCCTCCCACCCACACTGGGAACATCTATGCTATCGTCCGGTGAGATCAAAGGGGTATAGGCACATCCGTATTTTATCTTTATTTTTTCAGCTTCACTCATGGGAGTCCGCAAACCAACAGCTATATCATTGGTAAGATAATTACCCGCAACCGACAAGACAGCAGTATGTTTGATGCTTCCTTCCACAAATACCGCGACATCTGTAGTCCCTCCTCCAATATCTATTATGGCCACTCCCAATTCCTTTTCATCCTGACTGAGAACCGCTTCACTTGATGCTAACTGCTCGAGAACAATATCGTTTACATCTAATCCCACACGGTTAACTGATTTAACAATGTTCTGAATCGATGTTATAGCACCGGTAACAATATGAACCTTTGCCTCAAGTCGAACTCCCGACATCCCTATGGGGTCCTTTGCCCCATCCTGATCATCAACAATGAAATGCTGGGGCAATGTGTGGAAAATCTCTCTATCGAGGGGAATAGCAATCGCCCTGGCTGCTTCAATTGCCCTTCGAACATCGTCTCCATCAACCTCACGACCCTTGACAGCCACAATACCGTGACTATTCAATCCATCTATGTGGCTCCCCGCGATACCCGCATAAACAGATCCTATTTCAGATCCGGACATCAGTTCAGCCTCTTCTATGGCTCTTTTTATGGAATCGACGGTACTATCGATATTAACTACAACCCCCTTTCTCAATCCCCGCGAAGGATGAGAGCCTATCCCGATGATATTGACTCCTGAATCAGTGACCTCACCGATAATGGCACAGGTCTTGGTAGTTCCTATATCCAATCCTACAACCATGCTGCCACGCTTTGCCATGTATCTTCCGCCTTTCCTCAATTAATAATCAACCATCTGAATTATCCATCCATATCCTTCTTTATGCGCTGTAGCCGGCTGACGAACGTTTCTGATTAAAAATATTGTTTCGCTTAACAACAACCTTATTAGAATCGGAAAGATCAATGCTCAAATAGACGTTATTCAGGTTTTTCCTGGTTAGATCTGTCAGGACTGGCCTGAGTCTCTCCAGCTTACCCCCATAATTCCCAAAACCGAGGTGAAGGCACAAGCCTCTCCTTGTGAAAAGCGAAAAGCCGTAAGTGTCATCTCCATATATTTCAGAGATATGTTCCATTCTGGGAAAATTCCTGTTGGACGAAATAAAACTCAGAAGGATCACGACTTTTTTCATGAGACCCCTGTTGATAGTTCCATTTTTGCAAAAACCGTTCAGTACGGGTAGATGAAAACCGTCGCCCTTTTCATATCTTTTGAATATGTCTCCATCCCGGTCCATAATATAGAAATTTCCATCCACGAGCACGAGAGCCGCAGGGTATCTCTCTGTAACCTCTATAACCAGTCTATCGGGAAGTTCTCTTCCGATTGATACACTTTTTACCCAGGGGTTTGTTTCAACTTTTCGCGAAATCTCTTTCAGGTTCAGTGTTAACATATTGTTATGGGGGCCAATACCCGCCAGGCTCAAAACCTCTTTCCGGGCAATCATCTCGGCCCCTTTGACGGAAACATCCTTTAATTGGAAATAGGTCGTTGTTATGACAAAATTGTATATGTAAACCATAATGAAGGCCAGACTACCGATGACTACAGTCAGCGTAACAGCCTTCACTATTTCCCCAAAAATCTTATCTGAACGTCTCCTGAGTCTGTTTTTTTTTGTCTCAACAATCGACTTGAGAGATCGTGCCATCATTCTTCTCCAATGATCTTTATTTCAGGATCCAGAGTTATTCCCTTTTCTTCCAAAACCCTCTTACGGATCATTTCAATCAAGAGGGTAATATCCTTAGCCTTCGCCTTACCCAGGTTCACGATAAAATTCCCATGGGTCTCCGATATCTTCGCATCCCCGATTTGAAACCCCTTTAGACCAACCTCATCAATGATCTTACCGGCGGGAACATTTTCCGGATTTTTAAAGACAGAACCGGCACTGCGATATGCAAGGGGATGCTTTCTTTTTCTCCTGTCAATAATATCTGAAACTTTTTCCTGAATTTTTTCTTTCGATCCAGCCTGCAGGCCGAAGACGGCACTGACGATAACATCCCCTTCCGACAAAATCAGGTTTCTGTACTCGAACCTGAGGTCATCTCTTCCTACTTCCTTTATCGTTCCATTACCATTTATGAAGGAAATCTTATTTACAACGTCTTTCAGCTCTTCCCCGTAGGCACCGGCATTCATCTTCATTCCCCCACCTACACTTCCAGGAATACCGGCACAAAATTCAATCCCCGAAAGGGATTCCCGTATTGACAATTCCACCAGTCTGGAGAGGGAAACACCCGTTTCGGCATAAAGATAAACATAACCACCCTCCCCCTTCTTTAAGACCATTTCTTCAAGCCTCTTCAGGGAAATGACGGCTCCCCTGTACCCACCATCCCTGACGATGAGATTTGTACAATTTCCGGCAGGAACAAAGGAAACATTACATTTCACAAGATAAAGAATTGTCTTTTGCAGTTCCTCAATACTGCCGGGAGAAACGAGAATATCTGCCTTACCTCCCACCCCCATAGAAGTATAAAGATGCATAGGCTCATCAAAAAGTACCTGCCCTGAAACGATATTCTGTATTTTTTCCCTGAACTCTTTATTCTCAATCATCATAGACTCCTAAGACTGCAGCTTCAGAAATTCTTCCCCGATCTTCCATACGTTTCCGGCACCCGTTGTAATAATCACATCTCCCGCATGTGCAATCGTGGACAAATGGGAAACAATCTCGTCGAAACTTGACAAATAGGTAACATCTTCATGTCCACGATCTCTGACACCACGGTACAGATTTATTGAATGAACCCCTTCTATCTCTTTTTCACTGGCCGCATAAATATCAGTAATAATGAGAACATCCGCATCATGAAAGGCATCTAAAAACTCGTCAAAGAGTGCCTTGGTCCGGGTGTAGCGATGAGGCTGGAATACCACTACGATTCTTCTTCCTTCCCAGGCCTGTTGGGCCGCTCGAAGGGTTGCCCTGATCTCCGTAGGATGATGGGCATAATCATCAACTACGGTAATGCCCCCCTTCTCTCCTTTAGTTTCCAATCTGCGCTGTACACCGGTATAGGTTTGAAGACCCTCGGTAATTACAGAGAACTCCATATCAAGCTCACGCGCTACGGCAATCGCCGCCATAGAATTGCAGACATTAAAGATGCCAGGCACATTAAGTAAAATTTCCCCCAGAAAACTATTTTTGTAATAGAGTGAAAACCGCGTCGTTGATCCGCTGAAGGTTATATCCTTTGCCTGGTAGTCTGCCCCATCGCACAGCCCGTATGTTATGAATCTCCTTTTTACTCTCGGTAAAATTTTCTTCACATTTTCGTCATCAAGGCATAATATGGTCGTACCGTAAAAAGGAACAAGATTAGCAAACTGCAAGAAGGCCTCCATGATTTCATCAATGCCGGCAAAGTAATCGAGATGTTCACGCTCTATATTGGTAATCACGGCAATATAAGGACACAACTTCAGAAAAGAGCCGTCACTCTCATCAGCTTCGGCCACCAGCACTTCGCCATCTCCCAGCCTGGCATTACTCCCTATACTGGCAAGCTTTCCACCTATAACCATGGTGGGATCAAGCCCCCCGTATGCGAGAATCGTTGAAACCATGGATGTTGTCGTTGTTTTTCCATGAGTACCCGACACGGCAACGGAAAGTTTCATTTTTAAAAGTTCCGCAAGCATTTCCGCTCGTGGAATAACCGGAATATTTCGTTTGTGCGCTTCTATTACTTCGGGGTTATCATCTTCAACTGCCGTTGACGTAACCACCACATCAATTTCGCCGAGATTTGATGGACTGTGTTCATAAAATATTCTTGCTCCAAGAGACACCAATCTCTTTGTAATATCCGACTTGCTGATATCTGATCCACTGATTATATAACCGAGGTTCAGCAGCACTTCCGCTATTCCGCTCATACCGATGCCGCCTATACCAACGAAATGAATATGTTTTACCCTTCTGCGCATTCAATTTCTCCTTGCTATCAAGTTTAAACATTCATCAACGATATCAGCAGCAGCCTTTGTGTTGCCCAACATGCGTGATTTATCCTCCATTTGTTTGATTCTCTCTCGATCATGGTAAAGTCGCTCAATAATCTGAGCAAGTTTTTCCCCACTCAGATCTCTTTCAAGTATCATTTCCGCCGCTCCCGCATCGACAAGCAACCGGGCATTTAATCTCTGATGGTCACCCACCGCGAAAGGAAAAGGTATTAAGATCGCCGCCTTTCCGCTCACAGTTATTTCGGCTATTGTCGTCGCCCCCGATCTGCAGATAAGCAAATCCGCCGAATCGTGGGCATACGCCATATTATTAATAAACGGGAATACCTCGGCATCCATATGATAATTCGTATAAGCCTTTGAAACCTTATGCGCATCCGCCCTTCCGGTCTGATGGACAATCTTTAATCCATTGCTCATTTTTTCCAGGTAGGGGAGGGAATCAACAACGGCCCTGTTGATCCCGGAAGCACCCTGGCTCCCTCCAAATATGAGGAGCGTAAACTTATCCCCCGGGTGTCTTTCCTTCTCTTCTTTTTTAATAAATCCTTCTCTTACAGGATTCCCCGTTATGACAACTTTTTTCCCTGAAAACCGGCGCCCCGTCTCTGAAAAAGTTACAAAAACTTTATCCACAAACTTTCCGAGAATCTTATTTGTAAGACCTGGCACGGCATTTTGCTCAGCTATGACCGTCTTCTTACCCATACAGCATGCCATCATAACAGCCGGCCCCGACGCATAACCACCGACACCTATAACAATATCAGGACAAAAATTGCGAATAATCGAGGCTGATTGAGCCATGCTCACGGGAATTTTCAATAAACCACCAAGGGACTTTAGCAGACCTTTTCCTCTTATTCCCTCGATGTCAATTGTATGAAGTTGAAACCCCATATCCCTCAAGATTCTTCCCTCCAATCCTCTCTCGGTTCCCATGAAAAGGACGCTGTGTTTTTCATCTCTCTTCATGAACTCTTCCGCGATTGCCACACCTGGAAATAAATGACCCCCCGTTCCACCACCAGCTATAATGATCTTCACACCTTCTTTTTCTTTATTCATACTAAATTGAATGGCTCGTCTTTATTCCATCATTGCGTCCGGAACATCTTTTCTCTAATTCGATTTCATAACATGCCGAGGTATCTCCTGCAGGAGTGCTTCCTCTTTCTCCCAGGGTTTAGATATCACAGGGGGTGCTTCCTTCCCGGCAACCTTGCACATTGAAATGGTGAAGAAGGCTACTATTAATATTCCCATGACTATCAGCTTGACCATATTAATACTTCTTTATCAGTTTATGTTTTCATAATACGGCTACTCAAAACGTTATGCGGGTGCAGCTTTTTGTTTCCCATTACCTTCATCCGCTCTCACATATGACGATATATTCAAAAGAATACCCACTATTATCATACTCATAATTAACGAGGTGCCACCGTAGCTTAAAAAGGGAAGCGCCAGCCCTTTGGTCGGTACCAGACCCATAACGCAGGCCATGTTTACAAATGCTTCCACTGCAATTATGACCGTCATCCCTCCGGCCAAAAGGGTCCCGAACAAATCAGGAGACCGAACAGAAATCATAAACCCCCGAATAATCAGGAGGACAAAGAGAACAATAACAACAGCAACCATAAAGAAGCCACCTTCCTCGCCAATGACGGAAAGAATAAAATCAGTGTGAGGTTCAGGAAGATAAAATAATTTTTGCATACTGTTTCCGAAGCCGACACCAAAGGTTCCACCGGAACCGAAAGAAATGAATGACTGGATGATCTGAAACCCGGAATTACTCGGATCTTTCCAGGGATCAAGGAATGAAAGCAATCTTTCCAGGCGGTAACTCTTATAAATAATCAAAGCCACACCGGCTGGAGCAAAAAGAGCCGCAAGACCTGCCATATACAAAACCCTGCACCCCGCCAGATAAAACATAAACATCATGACAATTATTATAACAACAGAAGTACCAAAGTCCGGCTGGAGCAAGACAAGACCCACTATTAAGAAGGTTATGGTTAATGGAACAAGAAAGACTTTGAAAAACTCCCTTATGTGTTCAATTTTTTTCGTAAAAAAATGTGCCAGAAAAAGAACCGCAGCGACTTTTACAAGTTCCGTCACCTGAAATGTAAATCCTCCAATTTTAAGCCACCGGGTTGCCCCGCTTACCTTAACGCCAAAACCGGGAACGAAAAGCAGGGAAAGAAGGACAATAGAAAAAATAATACCCGGATATGCAACTTTTCTAAGGTGATAATAGGGAACTTTAGACATGATGATCATGACACCCAATCCCAGGAATACGAATACAATCTGCTTTTTAAGGAAATAGTAACCGTCCTTAAACCTCTCCATAGCCATGATTGAGCTTGAGCTGTATATCATAACGGTACCTATCGTCACTAAAGCCAGGGTAACGAGCAAAATGACAAGATCATATCTCTTCTCTTCCAACGCCCCCTCCTTTAATCCCCAATCCTAATGCGGCAAAGCCGCAAAGGACTGAGCAATGAGCAATGAGGACTAAAGGCCCAGAGAGAATTATCCCCCTAATCCTTAATCCCTAATCCCTAATCCTTGATCCTTGTCCCTTGTTCCTTGTTCCTTGTTCCTTGTTCCTTGTTCCTTGTTCCTTGTTCCTTGTTCCTTGTTCCTTGTTCCTTCGCCCTTAATTCAAAAATAAACATCCACGGACAAACGAGTTTGTCCATGCCACCCACCTTGTCCCTTAATTCAAAATTAAGAATTCAAAATTCAAAATTATATTGTCCCCTGTTCCTTGTCCCTTGATCCTTGATCCTTGATCCTTTGTCCTTTTCCCTTGATCCCTCTGACCAAATCCCTAAAAAAGATTCCCCGTTCCTCATAATTGGCAAACTCATCAAAACTGGCACACCCCGGCGAAAGCAGTACGACATCACCGGCTGAAGAATCATTCCACGCCACATAAGTAGATTCCCCGAGATTTTCTGTTATTTTCGTCTTCACAATTCCACCAACGAGTTCGTTTATCTCTTTCCTTGCCTCACCAAATAAAACCAACTCTTTAACCCTTTCCCTGATAAGAGGGGAGAGAATTTTGAAATCTCCACCCTTATTTCTCCCGCCCAGAAGAAGAATGACCGGCTTGGAGAACGCTTCCAGTGCTCTCTTCACCGCATCTATATTTGTTCCTTTCGAATCATTGTAAAATTCTACACCATCTCTTTCTCCGACAAATTCTATCCTGTGGGGCAGGCTCTCAAATACCTCCAGCGTCTTCTTAATCCTGTCGGGCGGGCACCCACACTGTCTCGAAACAAGGATTGAAGCCATAATATTTTCGAGATTATGCTTTCCCCGCAACTTCATGTTTTCAAGGGCATATTCTTCGTTTCTACCTTCACTATCCCGATATCTTAAAACCGTATTGTCTATGAAAATTCCTTCTTCCAGTGTGGATGAAGAACTAAAATATTTAACGTCGGCTATTATCTTTTTTGAAAGATACCCAGAGTACGGATCGTCGGCGTTGAGAACGGCCAGATCACCTTCAGCCTGATTTGCAAAAAGCATTTCCTTGGCTGCCCGATATTCCTCAAAAGTTTTGTGATAGTCGAGATGGTCATTACTTACATTTAAAAGAACCGAGATATGGGGACGGAAAAGATGTGTCCACAGAAGTTGAAAACTGCTAATTTCTAAAACCAGATAATCTTCTTCCTGTTTCCCGTTTACAAAATCTATAAGGGGATTGCCGATATTTCCTCCCATAAATGTTTTTTTCCCCGATTGTAAAAGCATATGTCCAATCAGCTTTGTTGTCGTTGTCTTGCCGTTTGTCCCGGTAATGGCAACGATCGGTTTTCTTATAAATCTGTAAGCAAGTTCAATCTCGCTTAAAATCGGTATTTCTTTTTCTCGTGCCCCCGCAAGCAGATAATTAAAAGGAGGAATACCCGGAGAAGGTACGACAATATCGATGTGTGAAAGAATGTGAGGGTTTTTTTCCCCCAGTTCCAACTCTACATTCAAATCCCCGAGTGCGTGAATCGCATCTCCCAGTTCGGAAGCCGGCTTTTCATCAGCGATTAAAACGTGAGATCCCCTTTCTGCCAGAAACCTGGCCGTAGCTACTCCCGTTTTCCCTAAACCGACAACCATCACCCTTATACCGGAAAGATCCATACCATTTATTACCTTATCTTAACTTCAACGTACTTATGGCAACGAGGGCAAGAATAATGGAGATAATCCAGAAGCGCACAATCACCTTTGGCTCAGCCCATCCTTTCAGTTCAAAGTGGTGATGAATTGGAGCCATTCTGAATATACGTCTCCCATTTGACACCTTGAACCAACCCACCTGGAATATGACGGAGATTGTCTCGACAACAAATATCCCGCCTACTATTGCAAGAAGAATCTCCTGCTTTGTCAAAACAGCGAGAGTCCCCAAGGCACCGCCCAGCGAAAGTGATCCCACATCGCCCATAAAAATCTGAGCCGGGTACGTATTGTACCAGAGGAATCCGATACCGGAACCCACCATAGCCCCGCAGAAGACAGCCAGTTCTCCCGTACCCGCCACATATGGTATCTGCAGGTATCCGGATATCTTAATATTTCCAGCAAAATACGCAAAAAGGAGATAGGTGGCAAAACAAATCGTCGCAGGCCCTATGGCCAAACCGTCCAGTCCATCCGTGAGATTTACCGCATTGGCCGTACCTACTATAATGAACACTGAAAAAACGATGTAGCCCCATCCCAGATCCGGCAAAATCGTCTTGAAAAAAGGTATTGTTACATGTGAGTCAAAACCCGGCTTCATATACAAAAAGATGCCGACGAGAAGTGCCAGGATTACTTCTCCCGTTAACCTTATAATTCCCGGAATCCCTTTACTGCTTCTGCTTGTAAGCTTCCGGTAGTCATCTGTAAAGCCTATCAGGCCATATCCAACCGTAATCATGAGGATGAACCAAACATAATCCACAGTCAGCTTCGCCCACAGAAACGTGGATAAAACTACGGAAAAGATAATAAGGACACCTCCCATCGTGGGAGTTCCTTCCTTTGATAAATGAGAATCGGGACCATCATCTCTGATGGGCTGTCCGATTTGTAATGATTGAAGTTTGCCGATGAGCCAGGGGCCAAGAACAAAACATATCACAAGGGCGGTTATGGCGGCATAGATCGTCCGAAAGGTTATATAACGGAAAACGTTAAAGTATGAGCATGTATCGCTTAATGGATATAAAAGATGATAAATCACTTACAGATCCCCCAGGCCTGATAAACCGGAAATACGAAACAATTCATAAAGTTTTGAACATTTGTTTCGAATTTCGACTTCGACGTGAGCGCTCAGTCGAACCGAATTCAAAATTACTTTCCTCTGCCGTTTCCTCACCAAACGTTTCGATAATTGCCCTGGTTACATCTTCCATTTTCATTTTCCTGGACCCTTTAATTAACACCCAGTCCCCTTCCTTCAAACATGACTTCAGGCACACAGCCATTTTGCCGGGATTATCGATAAAAAATATCTGATCAATTTTTAACCCGCCCTTTGTTGCCCCTGCTGCCACCGCGTGGGAAAACCTTCCCCTGAGAAAAACCTTGTCTACCCCAGTGTCTGCCAGATATCTCCCCACATCTTCATGAATCTCCTCCGATTGATCCCCCAACTCAAGCATGTCTCCCAGGATAACCATACTCTCATTAGTTCCTTTCAAATCCCTCAATGACCGGAGGGCTTCTCTTACTGACGCAGGATTAGCATTGTATGTGTCATCAATGAGATACACTCCACTTTTTAACCTGTGGAGGTCCATACGTCCGTCAATTTGCCTGAAGCTTGTCAAGCCTTCGCAAATCACGTCATGATCAATACCTAAAGCCAGGGAACATGCGGCCGCAGCAAGGGCATTATATATATTGTGTTCACCGAATGTTGACATGTCTATTTTTCTCTTGAATTTCCCTATGACAAGGGTAAAACTTACCCCCTCTTTTCCCCTTTTTATTATATTCTCTGCGCGGACAAAGGCATCTTTTTTCATGCCAAAGATGATGGACTTTCCTTTCCGCTGTTTTGCCACCATCCTTACTTCTTCATCATCACAGTTTATGATTGCCACCGCGCCGGCCTTCATATTAGAAAAAAGATCTCCCTTTTCCTCTCGAATTCCATCCAACGATTTAAGCCCTTCCAGATGAGCCGGTCCGATATTGGTTATGACCCCAACGTCGGGTCTTGCAATTTCTGTCAGCCTGGCGATTTCTCCTCTTCTGTTTGTTCCCATTTCAAGAACTGCCACTTCATGGTCAGAATTCATTTTCAGAAGGGTTAACGGTAATCCTATAAGGTTATTAAAATTACCCGGGCTTTTCAGGATATTCATTGAAAGCCCCGCTATCGATGCTATCATCTCCTTTGTTGTTGTCTTTCCTGAACTTCCCGTTACGGCCACAACAGGTATCTTAAACCGATCCCTCTGGAAACGGGCAATGTCCCCCAGTGCCTTCAAGGTATCATCCACACAAATGACGGGAACATCTCCGGAAACTTCTTCTACCGCTTTTTCCTTTCCCCTTTGAAGAAGCAAACCGGAAGCTCCGCTTCGCATGGCTTCCTCAATAAAATCGTGACCATCATACCGATCTCCCACAACAGGAATGAAAAGAGTACCTCCGGTTATGTTTCTTGAATCTGTTGATACTCCATTGAACACATGACAACCGCTACCCTGAATAAGGGTTCCCCCGGTTGCCTTCATGATTTCCTCTGCCGCGAGTGTAGGGAGTCTGGAATTTTTCAACGCGTCCTCCTGAACCGATGTTTCGCGAGGGCCTTCAGGGCAACCGACACATCATCAAAAGGTATTTTCCTCTCACCTATAATCTGGTAATCCTCATGGCCCTTACCGGCAATAAGTATAATATCCAAAGGATCAGCAAGGGATACCGCCAGATTAATAGCCTCTTCACGATCAGGTATAATAATATATCCCCTTTCACTGAAACCTTTCGAAAGATCTTCGGAATTATATTTTCTTATCGAACTTTCCTTTATCCCCCCTTCTATCTCGCTTATGATCTCAAGGGGATTTTCTGTTCTTGGATTATCAGATGTCACTATAGTCAGGTCGCTCAACTCTGAAGCCGCTTTCCCCATAAGGGGTCTTTTCCCGCGATCTCTGTCTCCACCACAGCCGAATACGGTGATTACTTTATTCGTTTTAAAATGAGACAAATTCTCAAGAACGCTTTTCAGTGCATCATCCGTATGGGCATAATCCACAAAAACGGCAGGTTCATTCTTCTTGCTCACCTTTTCAAAACGACCGGGAACTCTTCGTAATGTTGCTATACCTTTCTGAATATTTTTTTCTGAAACATCAAGCATTGTAGCTGCTGATGCTGATGCAAGAATATTATAAAGGTTAAATTTCCCTGTCATGGGAGATGATATGGAGAATTTTCCCCTCGAGGTTTTAATAGTCGCGTTTATTCCATTCAGGGAAATATCATACTCATCTGCATATATATCGCATTGATTTTCGATGCCAAACGTAATACCCCTTGTTCCTATCTCATGAAGCATCCTTCTCCCCCAGGGATCATCCACATTTATGATCATTCTTTTCCCTTCTTTCAGTAACTCCTGAAAGAATCTTTTTTTCGCCAGGTAGTAATTTTCTATCGTGTGGTGATAATCAAGATGGTCCTGGGAAAGATTCGTAAAGACTCCGATGTCATGCTCACAATCATCGACCCTTTTGAAATCAAGAGCGTGTGAGGATATTTCCGCGACAACATGGGTAACCCCGGCCTCTACCATATCTCTGAAAATTCTCTGCAGATCAACGGACTCAGGCGTCGTAATGTCAGATTGAAATACCTTCCCATTGAATCGATAATTAATAGTCCCTGTCACTCCGACACGGAAACCAGCGGTTTTGAGAATGGATTCTAACAAATATGTAACCGTCGTTTTCCCGTTTGTTCCAGTAACACCAATCAAACACAACTCGGTTGTGGGATTGTTATAAAACTTTTTCCCCAGTTTACCCAGTGCCCGCCGGCTGTCTCCCACCCTGATGAATGTAATCCCCGGCTCTTGCGGAACATCTCTTTCGTAAACTATATGCATGGCCCCTCTCTTTATAGCCTCTGACACATAGTCATGTCCGTCAAACTTCAGGCCGGCAATAGCAACGAAAAGAGAATCTTTTCCACACTTTCTTGAATCATAGCAGATATCCAGGACTTCTCCCCCCGTATCTCCGGAAACCTCAAGAACGTCTATCCCTTCCATCAAGCTAAACAGTTTCATATTAATCTCTCTAAGGCGGCAAAGCCGCAAATCCGAAAGAATTCAAAACTCAAATTTTCGAATTAGGAGGGTGCAGAGTTAGAGGATTAATCCCTAATCCCTTAATCCTTTAATCCTTTCAGCTATTAGCCTTCCGTTACCGGCACCGACATTTGCGCAAAAAACGCAGTTGCCGATGATAACAATTTTAATCCCCGGGACTTAACAAAACGCTGCAATGAAGCTGACCTGAAATTGGCGACCCTGGGGCCGGTTTCTGGCTCACAACCCAGCCACTCCCTGCAAGTCTGAGATTCATATCCATTTCCCCGGCAATTCTAAGAACATCTCGCATCGTCATACCCGTGAAATCGGGCATAGTTGATTCATCCATCTCGGTATGGCCGATAATCACTTCCGGAGCGGAAACATTCTTCATTTCTATATTTATGTTCTCCGCGACGAACTCCCTTTCCCCTATACTCCTGCTGAAGCGCCGTAATATCTGTTCTGAAATGTTTCTGAAGACGGGAGCAGCCGCCTGTCCGCCCCATCTTTTCGTCTCCGGTTCATCAAGAACAACAAGAATGATTATCTGAGGATTTTCGGCCGGAAAGAACCCTATAAACGAAGCCCGTACTTTATCTGATGAATATCGCCCGGCATTGAAATCAAACTTCTGTGATGTTCCTGTTTTACCAGCCACGGAGACATTAACTATGCGGGCGTTTTTACCGGTACCACCTTCATCACCAACAACATCTGTCAAAAAGGATGTGACCCTTTGTGCGGTAAGGGGTGAGATGACTTTTTCCACAACGGTCGGTGTAAATTCCTCGATAACCCGTCCATCCTTATCCACCAGTCCACGAACGACATAAGGCTTCATTAAAACACCCTGATTTGCGATAGTTGACATGGCAGTAATCATCTGTATCGCAGTCACAGAAATACCCTGACCGAAGGACATCGTTGCAAAATCAACATCAGTCCAGTATTGAGGCTTTCTCAAGATCCCGGAGGCTTCGCCTGGCAGATTAATACCTGTCCTGGAACCAAATCCAAATTTTCTCACGTATTGATAAAACTTTTCTTTTCCAAGTTTTTCTGCCACTTTGACAGAACCTATATTACTTGAATATTTAAGGATCTCCCGAACAGTGAGGCGCTCATATTTTTCTCCCTGCGCGTCGTGTATAATCTTGTTTCCCACAAGATAAGCCCCGTTTTCGCAGTTAAATTCATCTCCATCTTCTATAACTCCCTCTTCTAAAGCGGCAGCCGCGACAAATGGTTTGAAGATTGAACCGGGATCAAAACAATCGGTAACAGCTTTGTTTTTCCTCATTTCACCTGAATACCGAGTAAAAACTGTGGGATTGAAGCCCGGCTCATTTGCCATAGCCAGTATTTCTCCAGTCCCCGGGTTCATGACAATGGCAATTCCACCTTTTGCACCGGCCCTTTCTGTTGCTTCTCTTAACTGTAATTCAACAATATGCTGTATCCTGTTGTCGATCGTCAAAATCAGGTTGCAACTTCCGTCCACTTCATTAGCGGAGCCGCTTTCCATATAGAATCTATGTCCCCTTGCATCCTTTCCCCACGAAACCTTCCCTGTTGCTCCTTTCAGATATCTGTTATATTTGAGCTCCAGTCCTCCCAATCCATCTGAATCCATTCCCACAAATCCAAGGAGATGACCGGCTGATCCCTTATTTGTATAAAAGCGTTTCGGTTCCTTTATGAGATAGACGCCGTCCACATTCAGCGATTTTATGCGGCGTGACTGTTCCGGAGAAATCTTTCTGGCTATCCAACAGAATCTTTTATGTTTTAATATGTTCTTATTTATCTTTCTTTTCTTTATACCGAGAATGGATGAAAGCTTCGCGGAAACCTTTTTACGATTTTTTATCCGTGATGGATCGGCATAAACGGAATCAACTATTAGACTAGCCGCAAGGACCTCCCCATTCCTGTCGAATATATGACCTCTCTCGCTTTGAAATTCCAGGATTCTCGTGTGTTGTTTTTCCGCTTTCGCTTTCAGAGCCTCTCCGGAAAGAATCTGAAGCTGGAATGCCCTTGACACGAGGGCTACAAACAGCACCGCAAAAAAAATCAATACCGTTACAACTCTGAATTTCAGCCATTTCTTTGCTTGATTCGTCATTTCAGAATAACAACCTGATCTCTTTCCGGGTAATGCATCTGCAATTTATCTCTTGCAAACGCCTCAATACGGGCAGGTGATTTCAACATCCCGATTTCCATTTTCAATTCATTATTTTCTTTCAGCAGACGATCCTTTAATTTTATTTCTCTGGCGATATCATAATTAAGCCCCGTAATATGTATGTGGCACCACACATAAATGAGGGCGATCACCATGAACACCAATGCGGCATATATAAATGAAGAATATTTTACCCCGCTGGTTTCGTGATCAGCAATTTTGATAGCGTTTGATCTTGTCATTTCAGATCCTCTCGGCAGTTCTGAGCCTGGCACTTCGTGCCCTCGGATTGGAATTTATTTCAGACTCACCGGGGATAACCGGCTTTTTCGTCAACACTTTCAGCTTGCTCTCTCTATTACAGACACAAATTGGAAAATCAGGCGGGCAAACACACCCTTTTTCCCAGGAACGAAATAAATTTTTCACAATTCTGTCTTCAAGTGAGTGAAATGAAATCACTGAAAATCTGCCTTTTTTCTTGAGTACATCTATACCGTCGTTTATCGACTTATGGAGATTCGCAAGCTCATCATTCACCGCTATTCGGAGAGCTTGAAAGGTTTTTGTCGCGGGATGTATTTTCCTTTTTTTCAAGTGCCGCGGTATGGCATAGGAAACAATTTCAGCAAGTTCACCTGTTGTTTTTATCGGAGCTTCCCTCCTTCTTGCCGATATTGCCCTTACAACCCTTCGAGCGGCTATTTCTTCACCATAATCTCTTATGATTTTTTCTAACTCCTTTTCCGAAAGATTGTTCACAAGATCATAAGCGTTCAAACCACCGTTTTGATTCATGCGCATATCAAGGGGTGCATCCGCCAATATGCTAAAACCCCGGTTTGCCGTTTTAAGCTGGTAAGAGGAAACCCCCAGATCCAAAAGGATCCCATCAACTTTTTTTATGTCAAGATTTGATAGTATGGCACTCAAATCCGCGAAGTTGCCTTTAACCAGCAGGGCTCTGTCGCCAAACATTTTCAATTTTCGCCGGGACTCAAGAAGGGCATCATCATCAAAATCGATACCGACAAGAACCCCGTCAGGAGCAGTTCTTTTCAATATTTCACAGGCATGTCCTCCGCCCCCTACAGTTCCATCCAAAAAAATACAGCCTGGCCCGCAATTAAGCGAATCGACTGCCTCTTTAAGCATGACCGGTTCGTGAAAGGCAGGTTTCATTATATTCCTAAATCAGCCATATAATCGCTAAAGATTTCTATATCCTGGCTTGATTTACCGAGTTCGTGCTCAAAAAGCTCCCTGTTCCAGATCTCTATACTCCGACCCATCCCCGCTATGACGATCTCTTTTTCAAGTTTCGCGTATTCTCTCAGTGCGGGTGGGAGAAGGACTCTCCTCTGTGAGTCGAACGTGCAGTCCACAGCGCCTGACATGAAAAGACGCTGAAAGGCCCTGACTTCTCTCCGGATAATAGACTGCTGAAAGATCTTCTCCTCTATTGCCGTCCACTCTGCATAGGGAAAAACAAGAAGATAGCCGTCCCAGTTTGTTATGACCATTCTGTTGTCATATTTCTCGGCGAATATTTCACGCAGTCTGGCAGGAAAAATAATCCTGCTTTTCTCATCGATGGTATGGTAATATCTTCCCCTGAATACAGACAATGGAATAACCTCCACAATCATCCACTTTTCTCCACTTAATGGTGACTATAAAGGTGTCCTTTTTCTTTGTCAAGGAAAAATTACTATCTTTTTCTTTTAATTTGATACTTTATGACTGCTTTATTGTGACTGGCGAGGTTGTTTGAAAAGTGGTGGGATCCATCATTTTTCGATACGAAAAAAAGATAGTTTACGGGGGCGGGATAAAGAGCGGCAATAATCGAATCTATTCCGGGGTTACAGATTGGTCCGGGGGGCAATCCTTTTATACGATATGTATTGTAACGGGTTATCTTCATTAAATGTTTTCTTGTAAGATTTCCATCAAAGTTTTCAATACCATAAATGACGGTGGGGTCACTCTGCAACTTCATTCCCTTTTTCAATCTATTATAAAATACCGCGGCGATTGAAGGTTTTTCCTCTTTAACACCTCCTTCTTTTTCAATAATTGATGCAAGTGTCAAAATTTCCTCCAGAGTAAAACCAAGCTTCGCTGCCCTCTGCATCATTTCAGGCGTTACCTTCTGCCGGAATCTCCTTACCATAAACTTTATAATTTCTTTCTCCCTCATGGATCGTGTCAACTTATACGTATCAGGGAAAAGATATCCTTCAACACTGCTGCCTGGTATATTAAGTGAAGAAAGAAATTCCTTATCAAAGGCAAGTTTCGTGAATTTTTCTTTATTCACGAGCTTCCAGCGAGACAAACGGGAAGCAATCTGACCCACATTGAACCCCTCCGGGACAGGTATGCTGTATCCCTTGATATCCCCTTTTAACAGTTTATCGAGCATTTCTCCGGGTGTCATAGAACTGTCGAGTTCATATTCACCAGCCCTGATCTGTTTCGGTGCACCCTTTAGAACTGCCAGAAAATAAAACAATCTCTTATGTTTTATCAGATCTGATCCCTCCAGAACGTCAGCTACCGCAGAAAAACTGGAGCCTCTGGCAATCTTAACATCAACTTTCCTCTTTTCAGTACCAGTATCCACAGGGCTGTTTACATAATATAAATAAAACAGTAAAGTCGTGGAAAACATTACACATATGGTAATGACAACAGGTATTACAAACTTTTTCATTCTTATAATATCCATAACTGACGGTTTCGCAAAAAGCGCCACTATGCCGTTTTACGGCATTATAATGGAAAGTAACTTTTACAAAGTATCTTTAAGGCCGATGGGGGCATCGGCCCCTACATATTGTAGGGCCTGTTCCCCGAACAGGCCATGTATCTGGATAGTGTCCAGAAAAATCAACAAGTTATATGAAATTCGGCCAAACGAGTTACTTGAAAGTCGAAATTTCCCTTCCCTGGCGGGAGGGGAATATAACTATTATTTCTTCGTTCTGTCGAGATAATCCAGATATCCCTGGAGTATAATGGTGGC
>Ga0209121_10001487_pt1 | contig 24585 bp, 23 predicted proteins | sample Cruoilmetagenom3_FD_187292 | JGI IMG/M metagenome (GOLD analysis project Ga0209121, IMG submission 187292) | Oil polluted marine microbial communities from Coal Oil Point, Santa Barbara, California, USA - Sample 3 (SPAdes) (version 2) | ecosystem: Environmental > Aquatic > Marine > Oil seeps ... | reverse complement strand
TACAAAGGAGAAAAGTTAACTAATTTTAAACAAACAATTTCAATTGTTGGTAGTAGAAGAGCTACTAAGTATGGTATAAAAGCTGCACATCAGTTAGCTAATCAACTTTCCTCTTTGGGAATAACAATTGTAAGTGGATTTGCGAGGGGAATTGATACAGCCGCTCATATTGGAGCAAAAGATGAGATTGGTGGAACCATTGCTATATTTGGAAATGGATTGGATATCTGCTACCCAAAAGAGAATAATGATTTATATAATGAATTAATCAAAAAGGGAAGTATAGTTAGTGAATTTCCTTTTGGAACACCTCCTGAAAGATTAAATTTCCCGAGAAGGAATAGATTAATTAGTGGAATAAGTTATGGAGTTGTAATTGTAGAAGCAGGGGAGAGAAGTGGAGCTTTAATTACAGCAAATTTTGCTCTTGATCAAGGAAGAGAAGTTTTTGCTATCCCTGGAGACATTTTCAATGAGAATTCTATTGGAGTAAATCGTTTGATTCAGGATGGTGCAAAATTAGTTACTGGTGTAGACGATATTTTAGAGGAATTTGGACTTATAGTAAAAAATATTAAAGACTATGAGACAAGAAGGAGAGAAAAAAGAAAAAAAATTAAAACAGAAATTCAATGTAAAAAATCATTAAATATTGATTCTTTAATTAAAAATTTACCTGAAGAGGAGAGGAATATATATTTGAAATTAGATGATTTCCCACAACATGTTGATGAAATTGCTAAGAAATGTAATTTAGATATTGCCAAGATTGGTGATATTCTTACATTACTTGAACTTAAAGATATTATTAATCACCATCCGGGAAATAGATATTCTACTAAATTTATAAAAAATATCTAAGAAAGCTTTATATTGTATGATTTGATGAATACCAATAATAGAATTTGGATAATAATTTTTACTATTAAAGAGATTATAATTAAATTTACATTTTAATAGCTAATAAATATTATTTTATTAATATTATTCAACTCATTTAATGATTGTAGTAAAATACATAAAGTATTTTTATATGAAAAGTTAGAATAAAGATATTTTTACAAGTTTGAAGATAAGGGATTTTATGAGAAATGAATCTGGACTCAGTTTAATTGAACTTTTTGTAATTATATTGATTCTTGCTTTACTTTCATCAATTTTTATTCCATTTTATTTTGAGGTTTTAGAGAGAAAAAGGATATCGAAGGTTAGAAAGGATTTTGAAAATATAGGATTTGCTCTTGAACAATACTTTAAAATTAATAAAACTTATCCTGTTAAAGATGGGGAATTGAATATTTGCTTGAAAGAATTAATTGATAAAGAATATATTGAAGCTATTTCTGAAAAGGATCCCTGGGGTAAACCTTATCTTTATAGTGGGAAAGAAAAAGTATATATATTTACATGTATCAGTACAGAACCAAACATAAGATATTCTAATGGTAATTATATTCCTTAAATATTAAAGATAAATTATGAGAGATTTGATTTTTATAATTCTATTTATATATTTTGGCTCTTTAATTAGTAAAATTTTACATAATTTTATGTATCAAAATTTTAATAAGAAAATCTCCTTAAAATTTTTTTCAATATGTCCTCAATGTAAAATAAGAACAAAATATTTTTTTATACCTTTTTTAGATTACATTTTAAATAACCGAAAATGTTTGTACTGTGGTTATATTTTTCCAATAACCACTTTATTAATGGAAATTCTTATATCAATTTATTACTTGTTCTCCTATTTTTATTTTATTATTTATAAAAATCAACCATTAAAGCTAATACCAGCAATTTTTTTTGGAACAATTCTTATTTTAATCTCCTTTATAGATATTAAGCATCAAATAATACCTAATAAAATAATAATTCCATCAATTATAATAGGGTTAATTATTCAGAATTTGTTATTTTTAAATAATTGGAAAGAATGGATAATATTTTCAGGTGGTGTTGGATTATTATTTTTGTTAGTTTCTTTAGTATATCCTGAAGGTATGGGAATGGGTGATGTAAAGCTTGCTACTTTTTTAGGAGTTTTGCTTGGTAAAAATGTAGTATTAGCTATTGCAATAGGATTTATAATGGGTGGGTTATTTAGCATTTTTTTATTGATTTTTAAACGAAAAAAGATGAAAGACAAAATACCTTTTGCTCCATTTTTAGCAATTGGAGCAATTCTTGCATATTTCATTTAAAAAGTATCATTTCTATTAAATTAAAAAAGGATTATTCCTAATAAGTTATTACAAATTAATAAATTTACTTGCTAATTATTAAGTGGTTTTTAGTATGCGGTTGTTATCTCAGTGTTAATATTACCTTCACGATCCTTATAGGTTAGCTGCCAATGAAGTATATATGCTAATGATATAAATTCTTTTACTTCATTTATTGATTTGGGAACTTCTCTAAATAACTTTCTGGTTCAGGACGACTTATAAGTTCTTCTATTTTTATATCAAATTCCTTCACACCATTTCTAACAATTGGAGGAATTATTGCATATTTCATCTAAAGCTTTAATGTAGCAATAAAGTATTAAAGCATAAGAAATGAAGTATAATAAATCTAATATCAATTGGAAATATTCACTATATGGTGCATTTATAGGTGTTATATTAAGTTTAGCTCTTGTGTATATAATTAAAGTAGAAAGTGTAATATATTAAATTGAAAAATAAAAATATATTTATAATAATGAGTTAAAATTATAAGAATATTAAAATAAGGAATATAAAAAGATATAAAATAATAAAGGTTTAAATTATAAAATAAAAAATATATAATTTCTCTTATAGGAAGGAGTAAAGATGAATTATAACAACCCAATTTCTGGAAGAATAATTTTTGATGCACTTAAGGAAAAAAATGTAATTGCAATGGCAGTAAATGTAAGAATTAAACATTGCTTACGTGGTGTAATGGAGGCTGCAAAAGAAGCGGATGCTGCAATAATATTTGAAATTGCGAAATCAGAGATCGGATATACTGACCAATCACCTGAAGAATATGCAAATTATATAAAAGAGATAGCTGATAGGATTGATTTTAATACACCTTATTGCATTCATGCTGATCACATTACTATTCCTGAAAATACACCTGAAGCTATTAAATCAGCAGAGGATATTATTAGAAAAGAGGTTGAAGCAGGTTTTACATCATTTGCAATTGATGCATCACATAATTTTGATTTAAATGCAGAATCAACAAGAGAACAACTTGCTGATAATATTAAAATTACTACAAGAATTGCGAAATTAATAGAAAAATTAATGGCTGAGAAAGGGAAAAAAAGAGAGGATTATGGACTTGAAGTTGAAGTAGGTGAAATAGGGAAGATTGATCCAGAAACAGGTGAGCAAGAATTAACAACAGTTGATGAAGCAGTAACATTTATAAAGGCTCTGAATGAAAATGCTGTTTATCCTGATCTTATTGCTACTAATAATGGAACAGTTCATGGAAATATTTATGATGAAGAAGGAAATATAATCCCCATTTTAGGTATTGATGCTGTAAGAACTCGAGAAATTGCAAGTTCTATTGCTCCTCTTGGTGTGAAGATTGCTCAGCATGGAATAACGGGAACACCTCTTGAATTAATACATAAATTAATTGATGCAGGGATTGTTAAAGGAAATGTTGCCACAAATTTTCAGAATATTGCAATTGAAAATATGCAACCTGAACTTGCTAAGAGAATGCAAAATTGGACCATGAAAAATTATGCTGATAAGGTTAGAGCCAAGAAACCAGGTATTTCTGATATAGAGATTATTGGAAAGAATATTAAGTATGCTATAAAAGTTTTCAAGCAGGAAATAGAAGAGGTTGATAATGAGTATAAGCAGAAAATTTCTGATGCAAGTAAAAAATCAGCAACTGAATTTATCGAAGCATTCAATGGAAAGGGAAGTGGACAGATTGTAAGGGATTATATAAAGAATATAAAGAAATAATTTAAAAGATTAGAACACTTAAATCTAATCACTTCGTTATCCTCTCTAATAGAGTAGATTTATTAAAGAATTAATTTGAAAATCTTAAAATTGGAGATTTCTAAATGGATTATCAAATAAGAACAGATGAAATTAGGGAAAAAATTATTAAAAATAAATTGGATGGATTTTTAATATTAAATGAGAACAATGCGAGATATTTAAGTGGATTTTTTGGAGAGAGTTCAGGTTCCTGGGTTATTTTAACTAAAGATGACCAATATCTTCTTACAGATTCAAGATTTACAGAACAAGCTGATAAACAAGCACCCTATTATAAAAAATATATATGGCAAAGGCCATATATTAAATATTTTACAGACTTAATAAAAGAATTGAAAATTAAAAAGCTTGGATTTGAATCAGATCATGTTTCTTATCAATTTTTTCTAAAAATAAAGGAAGCAACTGAAAATGTAGAATTAATTCCAAAAAGTGGTTGGGTAGAGGAAAAGCGAATGATTAAGTCAAAAGAAGAGATTGATTTAATCACAAAAGCAGCAGACATAACTGATAAAGCATTTAGCATAATAATTAATGAGATAAAAGCCGGAATGAAAGAAAGGGATATTGCAAATAGACTGGATTTTATTATGATAGATTTAGGGGCTGATAAGATATCATTTGATACGATTATAGCCTCTGGAGTTATGTCATCTATGCCTCATGCAACAGCTAGTGAAAAGGTTATTCAAAGTGGTGATATTATAAAAATAGATTTTGGATCTATTGTAGATGGGTATCATTCAGATATGACCAGAGTGGTTGTTATGGGAAAATCTAATAATAAGCAAAAAAATATTTTTAATATTGTATTAGAAGCTCAGATGAAAGCTTTAAATGCGGTAAAACCAGGAGTAAAATGTAAAATTTTAGATAAAATTGCAAGAGATTTTATAACTGAAAAAGGTTATGGAGAAAATTTCTTACATGGATTGGGTCATGGCGTAGGATTGGATATACATGAATCACCAGCTTTAACAAAAAATTCTGAGGATATTTTAGAAAAAGGCATGGTTTTTACAATTGAACCCGGAATTTATATAAAGAATTTTGGTGGAGTTAGAATTGAAGATTTATTATTTGTAACTGATGATGGATGTGAGATACTAAGTAAAACTGAAAAAACCTTTTATGAAATTTAGTTTTTAAATCTTTTCACTACAAGATTTAAAAAGCATTTTTACATTTAGATTATAAAAGGAGTTGATTTTTTGATATCACCAACTGAATTTAAGACCGGAATGACTATAGTTATAGATAATGAACTTTATGAGATTATTTGGTTTCAACATTCAAAAATTGCCAGAAGGGGAGCAATGGTAAAAGTAAAACTAAGGAAATTAAAATCTGGAGAAACAATAGAAAAAATCTTCAGAGCAGATGAGAAATTTAAGTTAGCAATACTTGATAGAAAAAAAATGCAATATTTATATAAAGATAATAATAATTTAGTATTGATGAATAAAGAAACTTACAAACAGAGAAGTTTTGATGAAAAAAAGCTTGGAGAAAAGATTATCTATCTTAAAGAAGGTTCAGATATTAATACAATAATACACAATGGAAAATTGGTGTCTATGGATGTTCCAAATTTTGTTGAGTTAGAAGTAGTCAATACGACACCGGGTTTCAAAGGAGATACAGTTTCATCTCAATCCAAACCTGCAACTATTGAAACAGGAGCGGTTGTTATGGTACCCATGTTTATCAACAAAGGAGACATAATTAAAATTGATACCAGAAATGGTAAATATATAACAAGAATTAAATAAATTATAAAAGGGGTTTTAATGAATACTAAAAAAAATATTAGCAAGCAAATTGAGATTGGAGAAGTTATTATATCAAGTGATGCTTTAAAAACTATTGTGGGCATTGCTACTTACAAAGTTAATGGTGTTGCTCCATTAGAAAAAGGTTTTGTATCATCAATTAAAGACAGAATTGGCAAGAAGAGTATAACAAGGGGAATTTCTATAAAAGTTGAAAATGATAAAGCTATAATTGATGTTAATATTTCTGTAGAATATGGAAAAAATTTAATGGAGGTTGCATCCAATGTTCAAGATGAAGTAGAAAAAGCTATAAGCACTACGACTAACTTAAAAGTTGAAAATGTTAATGTAACTGTAAGTGAAGTTAATATTATCAATGAAGGGTGAATACAATATAATGATCAGAAGACGAGAAGCTCGTGAACAGGCTCTTTTTTACTTATACCAATCAGATTTATTAGATGTAGATGTTGATGAATTGATTCAAATGGATTTAAAAAATAAAAAAAATATTGATCAATTCACCTCAAAATTGGTAAAAGGAGTTAAAAACAATTTTAAGAATTTAAATGAAATAATTAATTTACATTCATCAAATTGGCAAATAGATAGAATGTCCATTTTGGATAGGAATATGTTAAGAATAGCTCTTTACGAAATGATGTTTGAACCAGAAATTCCTTTAAAAGTTACAATAAATGAAGCTGTAGAAATTTCTAAAAAGTATGGTACTAATGAATCTGGTAAATTTGTAAATGGTGTTTTAGGAAAAGTTGTTGAATATGAGAAAATTAAAAATAAAAAATAGGAAGGATATATGAGTTATCCATTAGAATTAGTTAAAAAAGTGAATAAATCATTAGAATATTGTCTTTCTTCCATGGAAGGAGAACCAAAGATATTATTTGATGCAATGAGATATTCTGTTTTTAGTGGTGGAAAGAGATTTAGACCGATACTTGTTATTTTAGTTGCAAAAAGTTTTGGAATATCCCCAGACAAAGTCATGCCAGTTGCATGTGCTATCGAATTTATTCACACTTATTCTTTAATTCATGATGACCTTCCCCCAATAGATAATGATGATATGAGAAGAGGAAGACCATCATGTCACATAAAATTTGGTGAGGACATAGCTATTTTAGCAGGTGATGCATTATATTCTGAAGGTTTTAATTTAGTTTTAAAACTGAAGAAATACTCATCTGACAAGATCGTTCTAAAAATAATGGAAGAGCTATTAGAAGCTACCGGGTCATCAGGTATGGTAGCAGGTCAGGTTATGGATGTAATTTCAAATAGAGAAGGAGCAGAGAAGAAGATATTGAATTTTATTCATATTCACAAAACTGGAAAACTCATAAATTCATCTGTTAGATGTGGTGCTATAGTATCCAAAGCAAATTCTTATCAACTAAAGAAATTTACTGAATACGGAGAGCACCTGGGACTCGCTTTTCAGATTATAGATGATATATTAGATGAAATTGGTGAGGAAAAGACTATTGGCAAAAGAACTGGAACTGATAAGGATTTGATGAAACTGACCTATCCAAGTTATTATGGCTTAAAAAAGTCAAAAGATATAGCAAGAAGTGAAATAGACCTTGCTAAGAAAGCATTTGCAACTTTGAATTTACCAATTCAAGATTTAATCAATATTGCAGATTTTGTATTAAAAAGAAAAAGTTAGTATTACAATTATTAGTTCTTGTCATTTTAAGCAGTTCCTGTTTGTCATTGCGATGGACGAGCTTCCTCGTTGCACTCGGAACAGGCTGCGCAATCTCATATAAAACTTAATTTAACAAAAATAATTAGAATATGATATTAAAGAAAAGACTAGATCTAATCTTAATAGAAAGAGGATTAGTAGAATCTCAAGAAAAAGCTAAGGCATTAATCCTTGAAGGTAAAGTTCATGTTGATGGTAAAAGGGTAGAGAAAGCAGGAACACAAATTAAAAAAGATTCTGATATTAAAATTTATAAAAAAAATCACGATTATGTTTCAAGAGGTGGAATAAAACTTAAAAAAGCACTTGAAAAATTCAACATCAATGTTAAAGGTAAATTGATTCTTGATGTTGGAGCATCAACAGGGGGATTTACTGATTGTTTAATATTAAATTGGGCTGAAAATGTTATTGCCGTGGACGTTGGATATGGTCAACTTGCATGGAAACTAAGAAAAAATCCTAAAGTCATTGTTAAAGAGAGGACGAATATAAGATATTTAGAGCCAGATAATATACCATTTTTAGTAGATATGGTAACAATAGATCTATCTTTTATTTCTGTTAAAAAAGTTATGGAAAATATTCTAAGATTGTCTAAAGACATTGCTGAGTATTTAATATTGGTAAAACCCCAATTTGAAGTAGGTAAGGGCTTGGTTGGAAAAGGTGGAATTGTAAGAGACAAAAAATTACACAAAAAGGTTCTTTCTGAATTTGTAATTTTTTTTCAAAATATTGGATTAAATATTAAAGGTATTACCTTTTCACCAATAAAAGGAGCAGATGGAAATATTGAGTTTTGGATTTATGCCACGAAAGGATTGACTAAAAAAGAAATAATTGAAACTTCATTTCTCAAAAATATTGATGATAAAATAGAATCAGTTGTTACTGAAGCTCATGAATTATTAAATAGTTAATATACAGATGTTATTGCGAGGAGTAGGATTCTTAAGCTTATCCTGATAGAGATTGCCACGCCATCTTCAGTGGCTCGCAATGATAGAAATATATGTTGACAATGTGTTATTGCGAGGATCCGAGATTCCAGTTGTCATTGCGAGCGTAAGCGAAGCAATCTATCTCGGAACAGGCTGTGCAATCTCATGTAAAATTATTATTCTCAACATTTGGTTATTGTAAAAAAATTAATAAAATAATGATTTTATAAAATATAATTATTCAATAAAATAATAATTTGTTAATTAAACTGGGAAAATAGTTATGAATTTTGGAATTATTACACATCCAAAAAAAGAAGAAGCTCAAAAATTGATAGAAGAAATTACAAGTTGGCTTGAGAAAAAAGGTGGAAGGATAATTATCTCTAAAAACGAAAAAATGGCAAAGAAAAGACCTGATTTAGTTAAAAAAATATCAGATTTCAAAAAAGAATGTGATGTAATATTAGTTTTAGGAGGAGATGGTACTTTTTTAAAAGCTGTTGATTATTGCTATGGTACAGATATTCCACTTATAGGTGTAAAATTAGGAAAGTTGGGCTTCTTGACAGAGCTTGAAGTTGATAATCTGTATTGGGGATTAGAAAAAATACTTGCTAAGGATTTCAGAACAGAACAAAGAATGTTACTTTCTTGTAAAACTGAGGATAAAAAACATCAACAATTAATAGCATTAAATGATTGTGCCATTACAAAGAGTTCATTTGGAAAAGTAATTGAAACAAGAATTTATATAAATAACAGTTTTTATAATACCTACAAAGGGGATGGAATAATATTTGCTACACCAACAGGATCTACTGCATATTCCTTATCTGCAGGTGGACCTTTTGTTTCTCCAAGAATAAGTGCGATTATTATGACTCCAATTTGCACTCATTCTCTTTTTAGTAGAAGTGTGATTTTCTCTCACGATGATGAGATAATGGTTAAAGTTAGTTCAGAAAGTGGTAAGGTTGGAATAAATACTGATGGTAAACATAAAATAATATTTGATTGTAAAAATAAAATATATATAAGAAAAGCAGATAAATACCTAAAGATACTAACATTTGGTAATGTTCCTTTTTATAACTCATTTAAGAAAAGACTTTTTCATATAAAATAATTCTTAGATATATTTTTTTCTAAAGTTTGAAATTTTAAATTAGAGATGTGACTTATTATGACTAAATACATTTTTGTTACAGGTGGAGTGATGTCTTCCTTAGGCAAAGGTATTTCCGCTGCATCATTGGGAAGACTATTAAAGTCAAGAGGTCTAAGAATTACTCTTCAGAAAATTGATCCATATATAAATGTTGATCCTGGAACAATGAATCCATTTCAACATGGTGAAGTATATGTAACTGAGGATGGAGCTGAAACTGATCTAGATTTAGGACATTATGAGAGATTTATAGATCAGAATTTGACAAAAAATAATAATATAACTTCTGGAAAAATTTATAGAGATGTAATCTCAAAAGAGAGAAGAGGGAAATTTCTAGGAGCTACAGTTCAGATGATTCCACACATAACAGATGAGATAAAAAAGCATATAAGAGCATTAGTAAAAAGAGAAGATTTTGATATTGTGATTACAGAAGTAGGGGGTACTGTTGGTGATATTGAAAGCCTTCCATTTTTAGAAGCTATACGCCAATTAAAAAATGACCTTGGGAAAGAGAATGTCCTCTATATACATGTGACCTTCATTCCATATATAAAACAGACTGGAGAATTAAAAACTAAACCAACTCAACACAGTGTTAAGGAGTTAAGAAGTATAGGAATACAACCTGATATCATAATTTGTAGATCAGATAGACAATTAACTAAGGGGGCTATAAAAAAATTAAGTTTATTTTGTGATATAGAGCCAGAAGCAATTATCAATAATATAGATGTGGAAGAGATATATAAAATTCCGCTCTATCTGCAAAAAGAGGGTCTGGATGAAATTGTTATAAAAAAGCTCAATTTAAAACCCAAAGAATCAAATATGAAAGACTGGAAAAAAATGTTGGATAAGGCAGCTAAATCTAAAGAAATTATAAAAATAGGTTTGGTTGGAAAATACACAGGATTAAAAGATGCATATTTAAGTGTAAATGAATCTTTGAGGCATGCTGGATTTTCTAATAGCTGTAAAGTTGATATAACATTAATAAGCACTGAAAAACTTTTGAATAAAAATGCAGATGAGATATTAAGTCCTTATCATGGAATATTGGTTCCAGGAGGATTTGGAATAAGAGGAATTGAAGGAAAAATAAATGCCATAAATTATACAAGGATTAATAAAGTTCCATTTTTAGGAATCTGTTTAGGGATGCAGTGTGCTGTTATAGAGTTCGCAAGAAATGTTGCTGGTTTTATTGAAGCAAATAGTTCAGAATTTAATCCTGAAACGCCACATCCAGTTATCGATTTGCTTCCAGAGCAAAAGCAAATTAAAGATAAAGGTGGAACTATGAGATTAGGAGCATATCCATGTAAATTATTACCTGAAACTAAAGCATTTAATGCTTATAATAAGAAATTAATATATGAAAGACATAGACATAGGTATGAATTTAATAATGATTATTTAGATGATTTAACCAATAAAGGTTTACAAATTAGTGGAAAATCACCAGATGGGAAGTTAGTAGAAATAATTGAGTTAGAAGATCACCCATGGTTTTTAGCGGGGCAATTCCATCCCGAATTTAAGTCAAGACCTAATAGAGCACACCCACTTTTTAGAGAATTTATAAAAGCTGCATTAGAATATAAAAGAAAGAAATAAAATAAACTTTATACTATTGTCATTGCGAGGAGCATTAGTAGATTCTTCACTTCGCTCAGAACAGGCTGCGCAATCCCTATCAGAAATAGGCTGTGCACTCTAATTTTAGAATGATAAATAAAAAAATGGAAAATAAAGAATTTAATTTTGAAGAAAGATTAATAAAATCTAAAGAGGTTTTTAGAGGAAAACTTCTTGAATTAACCGTAAGTGAGGTAAAACTTCCTGACAAAAATGTTACAGAAAGAGAAGTTGTTTCTCATCCAGGAGCAGTAGCTATAGTTCCAATGACTTCACATAATGAAGTGGTTATGGTAAGACAATACAGATTTGCAATAGAAAGACATACTTTAGAGTTACCAGCTGGTACATTAGAAGAGGGCGAAAAACCTATCATATGTGCAAAAAGGGAACTTGAAGAGGAAATTCAAGTGAGAGCGAATAAATGGAAGAAGCTAATTTCAATTTATCCATCTCCTGGATATTGTAATGAGATAATACATATCTATTTAGCTAAAGAGCTTGAAGATTTGTCTAAGGCAGGTAATAAAGGAGAGAATTTTAAAGATGTTCAGAATAATATTAAAAATATAAGAAAATCTCAAGTAAAAGTAAAAAAATCTGAGAAAGATGAATTTATTAATAGGGCAATAATTCCATTAAAGGAAGTTAAAGATAAAATCCTTAATGGTGAAATAATGGATGCAAAAACTATTGTTGGTATTACGATAGCTTCTCAAAAAAAATAGCTTACTTTTGATATTTTCAATATATTAAATTTAATATTACAAAAGACTGAAAATTTTCACAGAATAAATGGAAAAAGAAAAAATATATGAAAAGGCTCTAAGAGATTTTATAAATTATATTACGGTAGAAAAAGGATTATCGCAAAATACAATAGACTCATATAGAAGAGATATTATAAAATATTTAAATTACCTACAAGATAGTGAAATAAAATCTCTTGATAATATAAAAAGGGAAGTAATATCAAAGTATTTGAATTCACTTAGAAAAAAAAGATATTCTTCTACTACGGTAGCAAGAATGGTCACATCGATCAGGTCTTTTTCTAAACTTTTACTTAGAGAAGAATATTGTTCTCACAATCCAGCTTCTCATATAAAGATTCCTTCTACTAAAAAAATTCTTCCAAAAATTTTAAGTATTGCTGAAGTGAATCTTTTACTTGATTTCAAAGATTTAATAACACCATTAGATTTTAGAAATAAGGCTATGTTAGAACTGATGTATGCAAGTGGTGTCAGAGTTTCTGAACTTATTTCATTGAATGTAGGTGATGTTGACCTGGAAGACGGATTTTTAAGATGCATGGGAAAGGGAAGTAAAGAAAGGATAGTTCCTATTGGGAAAAGTGCAATATTTTATGTTAGAAGCTATTTAGAACATAGTAGAGGTAAATTAAAACCAGCTTTCAGGGAATATGCACTTTTTTTGAATTTCCGAGGTAAAAGACTTACAAGACAGGGTTATTGGAAAATTCTAAAAAGTAGAGCTAAACAAATTGGACTTTATAATAAAGTAACACCCCATATTTTAAGACACAGTTTTGCCACTCATTTAATAGAAAATGGAGCTGAAATTAGAGCAGTTCAGGAAATGCTTGGTCATTCTGATATTTCAACAACCCAGGTATATACACATCTAAGTCAATCATATCTTAAAAAAATCTACTATGAATTACACCCACGCGCTCACTTGAAGGGATAGTTATTACAATATTTAGATTTTAAGTATTAATTGAATTTATCAATTTTTAAAGGAGAAGTTGATGAGAAAAAATAAGAGAATAATTTTGATTGTTCTGGATAGTGTTGGAGTTGGTGCATTACCAGATGCATATAAATATAATGATGAGAACTCAAATACATTAGCGAATATATCAAAAAAAATAGGTGGTCTAAACTTACCAAATCTTGAAAAAATGGGTCTTGGTAACATAATTTCTATACTTGGAGTTGAACCACAATCATCACCTATTGCAAACTATGGAAAAATGGCTGAAGTGTCAACAGGTAAGGGTAGCACAAGTGGGCATTGGGAGCTTATGGGGTTACACCTTTTAAAAGCTTTCCCAACATATCCCAATGGCTTTCCTGAAAAAATAATGGAAAAGTTTCACAAAGCAATTGGTATTAAAACACTAGGAAATTATCCAGCATCTGGAACTGAAATTATAAAAGTTTTAGGTGATAAACATATTAAAACAAAAAAACCTATAGTTTATACATCTGCAGACTCGGTTTTTCAAATTGCTGCTCATGAAGAAGTTATTCCAGTAGAAGAACTTTACGAAATTTGTAAAAAGGCAAGAGAAATATTAACTGGAGAACATGCCGTAAGTAGAGTGATAGCAAGACCATTTATTGGAAAAAAAGGGAAATTTATCAGAACTAAATCGAGGAAGGACTTTTCTTTAGCACCAACAGAAAAGATATTACTTGATTACCTAAAAGAAAATGGAAAAGAAGTCTTAGCTGTTGGTAAAATATATGATATCTTTGTAGGTAGGGGAATAACAAAGAAATTTCCTACTAAAAACAATTTGGATGGAATTAAAAAAATTATCAAATTAGTAAATAACAATATGGGTGATATGATATTTGCTAATCTAATAGATTTTGATATGTTATATGGTCACAGAAACAATCCAGAAGGTTATGCAAATGCATTAATTGAATTTGATGATTATATTCCTAAAATTTTAGAATCCATGAAGTATAATGATATATTGCTATTAACTGCGGATCACGGATGTGATCCAACTACCCCAAGCACTGATCATTCAAGAGAATATGTACCTTTATTAGTTTATGGTAAAGATATTAAAGCAGGAATAAATTTAGGTATAAGAAAAAGTTTCGCTGATGTTGGCAAAACAATTTCTGAAATTCTAAATGTAAAGGTGGACATAAAGGGTAAAAGCTTTGCAAAACAGATATTAAAATAAAGCATAAAAATAAATATAATTTATAATATAAAATAAAGAATGTATAAAATTTATTATTTAAAAAATGAATTTAATGCTTATAAAGGGTAGATTTTGAGAGCATACGATATTATTTTTAAAAAAAGGTGGAATAAAATCTTAAGTTCCTCTGAAATTGATTTTATGGTAAAAGGCTTCGTAAAAGGTGTTATACCCAATTATCAAATGTCTGCTTTTTTAATGGCAGTTGCAATAAATGGGATGAATACTGATGAGACATTATCTCTTACTAAATCCTTCGTAGATTCAGGTGATATCATAAATTTAAGTTCAATACCAGGTATTAAGGTAGATAAACATAGTTCTGGTGGAGTAGGGGATACAACCACTCTGGTAATTGCCCCAATTGTTGCTGCAGCAGGGATTCCTGTTGCAAAAATGTCAGGTAGAGGTTTGGGTCATTCTGGTGGAACAATTGATAAGTTAGAATCAATTCCTGGATTTAGTACTAAAATTTCTAAAAATGATTTTATAAATCAGGTAAAAGATATTGGTATAGCAGTAGTAGGAAAGATAGGTAATGTTGTTCCAGCTGATAAGCTGATTTATGCTCTCAGAGATGTTACTGCAACTGTTGATAGTTTACCTCTTATTGCAAGCAGTATTATGTCAAAGAAGATTGCTGGAGGAGCAGATGCTATAGTTTTAGATGTTAAAGTTGGAAGCGGAGCTTTTATTGAAGACGAGGAAAAAGTAGAAAAATTAGCAAAAATTATGGTTAATATAGGTAAAGGCTTTGGAAAGAAGACGAGAGCAATAATAACTGATATGTCTCAACCTCTTGGAAATGCTATTGGGAATTCCTTAGAGGTTGAAGAAGCAATAAAAGTCTTAAAAGGTAATGGAAGCTCGGATTTAAGAGAAGTTTGTATAAATATTGCAGCAAATATGCTTTTATTAGGAGAAAAAGTTAAAGATTTAGAAGAAGGAATAGAATTAACAAAAGAAATATTAACCTCAGGTAGAGGTTTAGATAAATTTAAACAATTTATATCTCATCAGGGAGGAAACTCAAATATTGTTGAAGATATCTCATTACTTACAAAAGCCAGATATGAGGATGAATTATTGGCAAAATATAATGGATTTATTTCAAAGATAGACTGCAAGCAAATAGGTATAGCAAGCATAATTTTAGGTGCTGGTAGGGAGAAAAAAGAGGATATAATAGATCCTTCAGTTGGAATAGTGATGGAGAAGAGATTAGGTGATAATGTAAAAATAAAGGATAAAATTTGTAAAATTAATGGAAATGATTTTTCTAAAATAGAAGAAGCTAAAAAAATATTGGAGAAATCTGTTGAAATATCAAAAAAAAGGGTAAGAAAACCAATTCTGATAAAAAAGATAATAGATTAAATACGGGAGATGATATTTTTTTGGAAGTTATAGTAAGTCATAAAAATGCAGATTTTGATGCTTTTTCCTCTATATTAGCTGCAAAGAAACTATACCCAGATGCTTTAATGGTTCTTTCAGGGTCCCAAAATCAAAATGTTAGAGATTTTATATCTCTACATTTAGATGTTTTAAGATTTATTGATGTTAAAGATATAGATATATCTCAAATAAAGAAATTAATTGTTGTAGATACCAAAATAGCTAAGAGATTGGGTGATTTTGAAAAAGTGGCGTTAAACCCAGATGTTGAAGTAGTAATTTTTGACCATCATCCACAATCACAGGAAGATATGAAAATAGATATCGATTTTTCTCGTCAGTTAGGTTCTACAACTACATCTATTGTTGCATTAATAAGAGAAAGAGGAATTCTGATCACTCCATTTGAAGCTACAGTTTTTGCAATGGGTATTCATGAGGATACAGGCTCTCTAACTTATCCTACCACAACTTATCTTGATGTTGAAACAGTAGCTTTTTTGATGGCTCAAAGAGCTAATATCAAAGTTATCAGAAAATTCTTAAACCTAACATTAACAAAACAACAGCACAAATTATTAGAAGAACTTATTTCAAAATCAAAGATAGTAAGAATAAAAGATGTTGATATATTAATGTCTCATGTTAGAACTTCCGAATTTGTTAATGGTTTTTCAGTTCTTGCTCATAAATTAGGAGATTTAGAGGAGGCAGATATAACTTTTATATATGCAAAAATGAGGGATCGTATATATATAGTTGCAAGAAGTAAAAGGGATGATGTAGATGTAGGTAAAATAATTTCTTATTTTAATGGTGGTGGACATCCAACAGCTGCATCTGCTTCTGTAAAAGGTATGACTCTACATGATATTGAAAAAAAATTAATTGAACAAATCTCAAATGAAATAGGATCTCCATTAACAGCAAAAGATATTATGTCTACTGTAGTAAAAACTATATCTGAAAAAACTACCATAAAAGAAGCTGAAGAGAAAATGGTTTTATATGGTCATTCAGGTCTTCCAGTTGCTAAAAATAGAAAGATAATAGGAATCATTTCAAGAAAGGATATCGATAAAGCAATTAGACATAGATTAAGCCATGCTCCGGTAAAGGGATTCATGTCAAAAAAAGTTATAACAGCATCTCCAGATTCTACAGTAAAATTTTTACAAAAAACTATGATAGAAAATGCAATCGGTAGAATTCCCATATTAGATGGGTCTAAATTGGTTGGAATAGTTACCAGAAAAGATATATTAAGAGCTCAACATGGTGATGAATATATGCCTGATAATAACTTGTTAATCAGCTCTCACAGTTTTACTCCGGAAACGATAAGAAAAAGAATGACTCAACTTCTACCCAAATGGTTAATAAAAGTGATTGATGATATAGGAGAACTTGCAGATAAGCAAAACGTAAAAGCATACTTAGTAGGAGGATTTGTAAGAGATTTGCTTTTAAAATATTCAAATCTTGATATTGATGTAGTTGTGGAAGGTGATGGTATAATGTTTGCTAAAAAAGTTGTCAAAAAATTTGATGGTAGGATTAGACCACATAAAAAATTTGGAACTGCTGTAGTTGTACTACCAAATGATTTTCATATTGATTTTGCATCTGCAAGATCTGAATATTACGAACATCCTGCTGCACTTCCTTCAGTTGAAAAAAGCTCAATTTATCAGGATTTATATAGAAGGGATTTCTCTGTAAACTCTATGGCTATTGCATTAAATAAAAAGAATTTTGGGCAGATATTAGATTTTTTTGGAGGTCAAAGAGATATCTTAGAAAAAAGAATTAAAATTATGCACAATCTAAGTTTTATAGAGGATCCAACAAGAATTTTTCGTGCGGTTAGATTTGAACAAAGATATGGCTTTTGCATGGATTCCCAAACTGAGAGTTTAGCAAGAAATGCTATAAAAATGAAATTGGTAGATGAACTAACAACATCAAGGGTAAGAGAAGAATTAGTAGCATTATTTTCAGAATCAAAGTCATGGAGAGTAGTTATGCGATTGGATAATTTAAAAGCATTAAGAACAATTCATCCTCAATTGAAATCCACACCTTATGGCATTAAAAGATTAAAAGAGATCCAATCTTCGTTTTATGAATTGAGTGATGAATTTTCTCCAGAACCTTTGCATTGGATTGTTAATATGATTGGATTATTCTATAATGTTCCTCTAAATGAGGTGGAGAAGTGGTGCAGTAAGATGAAAATGAAGAAAAAATTCACAGATAAAATTATACAGGGAGTTTCTGAAATAAAAGATAGGGTAAAATCTTTAAAAAGAAAGAAAATTAAAAATAGTGAAATATATAAGATTTTAAATGAGCTATATAGTGAATCTATAATTGTAATTAATGCTTTATTTCCAAATATTAGAAAAAAGATTGAAAAATACATAAATGAATTAAAGGATGTTAAAATATCTTGTACAGGTCAAGATTTAATAAATATAGGGTTTAAACCATCACCATTTTTTAAAGAGGTATTAAATTCTTTACTTGAAGCAAAGCTTGATGGTTTGATTAAAGATAAAAATGATGAGATTTTATTTATAAAAAATAAGATGAATAAAACACCCTAAAATTTTATAATTTTATCATTGCAAATAATTTTTAAAATATCATTGCGAGGGACGAAATTTTTCCTTTGTCATTGCGAGGAGCGAAGCGACGAAGCAATCTCATTAAAAAATAAATTATGGAGTATGAATTCAATGTTAGTAAATAGATTATTAAAAATTCTATTCATTGCCCCAGGTCTATTACTTGGAGTAATAGTTCATGAGTTAGCTCATGGATATATTGCATATAAATTTGGTGATCCCACTCCGAAATTAGCTGGTAGACTTAGCTTTGATCCAATGGTTCATCTTGACCCTTTTTATTCAATATTTTTGCCAATTATACTTATAGCAATGGGTTCTAATATTGTTTTTGGAATGGCAAAACCTGTCCCTATAAACCCTAATAATTTTAGAGACTATAAAAAGGGTTTGAGATATACTTCACTTGCAGGACCAGTTTCTAATATAGTTGTGGCTTTTCTTGCTGGAAGCTTATTAGGTATTTTTGTTGGAATATTAAAATTTTTTATACCCTCACTATTGAATAATCCTTTCTTTAATGTGATAGAAAGAATATTTTTAAACACTATAAGTATAAATTTAATCTTGGCTCTTTTTAACCTAATACCTATACCACCTCTGGATGGTTCAAAGGTATTGGCATCATTTTTATCTCATAGAAATATGCGAAGATTTCTAAAATTAGAGCGGTACGGAATTTATATAATTTTTCTCTTTATATATTTAGCAGGTTCTTTACTATGGTCAATTCTCCTTCCATTTGAAAAATTCTTTACAAAAGTTTGCCTTTGGTGGCGCATGTTTTTGTAAAATATCATAATTTATGAGATATTTTTTCCATCTCCTTCTTACAAATGTAATTAAATATATAATCCTATTATTAGATATAGAATCATTTTAAATGATAATCATTATTAAATTTTCGTGTTAAAATATTTAGGTTATAAAATTTTCATTATTTTTCACATATTGAAATTGCTATGTTTTTATAATAAAAAATTACAATAAATTATTAATTCTATAATAATATATATAAATTGAAAGGTGACAAATGAAAGAAATAGTAGTAACTGGATATAGAACAACTGGCAAGTTACATCTTGGAAATTTATTGGGAAATATGTTGAATATGCTGGATTTACAGGAGAAATATAAATGTTTTTTCTTTTTCGCAAATTTGCATGCACTAACAACAGATTTTAAGGATACATCAGAGATAATGAATAATGTGAAAATTCAACTTGCTGAATTTTTGGCTTTAGGTATTAACCCTGATAAAAGTATTCTTTATGTTCAATCAGATATTCCCGAAATAGCTGAACTTACATTATATTTTTCTATGTTAACTCCAATTTCAAGAATGCAGAGAAATCCAACATACAAGGAACAATTAAAAGAACTTTCTAATAAAGATATAAAGATGATGGGGTTTTTAGGTTATCCCATATTGATGGCTTCTGATATTTTAATAGTGCATGCTGATAATGTACCTGTAGGTGAGGATCAACTTCCACACATTGAAATAACTAGAGAATTAGCAAGAAAATTTAATAAATTATATGGAAAATATTTCAAGGTGCCAAAAGCATTGGTTACTAAAGCAGGTAGAGTTCCGGGTATAGATGGAAGAAAGATGTCCAAAAGCTATGGCAATGCAATTTATCTAAGTGATGAACCTGATGTTATAAGAAATAAAGTTAGAATGATGATAACTGATCCTGAGAGGGTATATAAAACTGATAAAGGACACCCTGATATATGTGATGTTTTTTATTTACATAAAAGTTTTAGTAAGGAAGAGATTGGTGATATTGAAAAAGAATGTAAGAATGCTTTAATAGGTTGTACTCAATGTAAAGAAAATTTAACAGAAAAAATATCCAATTATTTGTCTGATTTTAGGGAGAAAAGAGCTGCTTTTATTAATGACACTAATTATTTAAATACTGTTTTGGAAAATGGTAAAAATACAGTAAGAGAAATTACAAAAGAAACAATTAATCAAGTTCGTTATAGAATGAAATTAATTAGTTTTTAATTCAACAAATAGTTGAAAAAGATAATAAAATCTATTTTTGATAAAAAGATAAAAATTAAAAATGATAGTCTTTAAAAATCAGGTAATTTCAAAAGAATATGAGGATCCTACTGAATTACTTCTTGATTTGATAAATAGTCAGGAGGTTGATATTTATTATGTATCAATTTCAGAAGTCACTAATAAATATATCCAATCATTAAAATTTATAAAAGATATTGATATAGAAAAAGCCAGCCATTTTATTCTTACTGCATCAATTTTGCTTGAACTAAAATCATTATCGTTGCTACCTCAGGAAGAGAAGGAAGAGACTTTTGAGGATACTCAAGAAATGCTTGAAAGGAAGCTTAAAGAATATAGAAAATATAAAAAAATTTCAAAATTTTTAAAAAATATTTGGGAAAATGAGTCCAGAACCTATCCTTCTTGTGTAAAACTTGAGGAAGTATTAGATGCAATAACTTCAGAATTTATTGGCGAAATAGATATAAATGATTTAGTAAGAACATGGAATGAATCCAGTACCGTACAAATAGAAACCGAAAGAGTTGATACATCATTTATTAGGAAGATTAAAATAAATATTGAAGAGGAAATTAGTAGAATTTTGGATGTTTTAAAAAAATCCCCAAAAACATCATTTAGGGAGATAACATCACATTTTAAAGATAAAATAAAGATAATTGTCTCATTCCTGGCAATTCTGGAGCTTTATAAATCGGGTGAAATTGATATACTACAAAGAGAAACATTTGGAACAATAGAAATATTTAGAAAAGATTATTTATCATAATAGGAAAATGCTTAAATTTAAGAGCGAAAAAAGAGAATTAAAAAGAATTATAGAAGCTATATTACTTATTGCATATGAACCTGTAAAAATAGCTGCTATAGAAAAGGTTTTGAATAAAAGTTCGGATACAATTGAAAAAATTATAAAAGAACTTCAAGAGGAGTATAGAAAAGAAGATAGGGGATTTCAACTGAAGAAAGTGTCTGGTGGATATAGATTTTATACTCATCCTGATTGTAGAGATTATATTGAAAATTTTTTTACGTCTACCATGCGGGGTTACTTTTCTCAAGCAGCCTTAGAGGTTTTAGCAATTATTGTTTACAATCAACCAGTTTCTCGAATAACAATAAATGAGATAAGGGGAGTGAGATCTGAATCAGTTATTTCAACTCTATTAAGTAAAAGATTAATTGAGAAAGCAAGCAAGGGATTTGGCCCTGGTCATCCTATCCTTTATAAAACAACACCTTTATTTCTGGAAAGTTTTGGACTCAATTCATTAAAAGACCTACCACCAATTGAAAAGTTCTCAGAAGATATTAAGAATGAGACTCATTCTAAAGAGGAAAATAGATATCTCAATATTATCAATACTGAAGATGGGAATAGATATCTTAATGTTATTGCAATTGATGGTCCTGCAGGTTCTGGGAAAAGTACTATATCAAAAGAACTCTCTTGTAAACTTAAATTCTTTTATTTATATACAGGAGCTATGTATAGAGCATTAGCCTATCTTGCTTTAAAAAGAGAAGTAAATTTATATGATGAAAAAGCCTTAACTGATTTGACAGTAGATTCTCCTATTGAAATCGAAAATGATGCTGAGTACAACAGTATTATAAAAATTGATGGTGAAGATGTTACAAATAAAATTTTTACCAATGAAGTTAGTGATGCTTCTTCAAAGATAGCTATTTATAAAGGAATAAGGAAGATTTTATCAGAGAAACAAAGAGAAATATGTGAGAAGGGGAAAATTGTTGTTGAAGGAAGAGACGCTACTACAGTTGTTTGCCCAGATGCAATTGTTAAGATATTTTTGTATGCAACTCCTGAGGAAAGGGCAAAAAGAAGAGTGAAACAACTTATTGAAATGGGTCAAGAACCTCCAAAGTTTAATGAATTACTAAAACAGATTAAAGAAAGAGATGAAAGAGACAAAAATAGGGAAATAGCACCATTAATAAAAACAGAGGATAGTATTTATATGGATTCTACAAATTTAACTGTTAGTCAGGTTGTAGAAAAGATCATTAATATTTATAGAAAAAAGACATATGTTATATAAAATAGCAAGATTTTTTGCTTTTTTGCTGACAAAGATATTAAGAGTTGAATATATTGGAACTGAAAAGATTCCAGAAACTGGGAGTTTAATTATTGCTGGCAATCATTCTAGCTATCTTGACCCTGTTTTATTAGGAGCGATGAGAAAAAGATCAATTCATTTTATGGCAAAAAAAGAACTATTCAAAAATAAAATTTTAGCTTCTTTTTTCAGAACTTTAAAAGCATTTCCTGTAGATAGAGAAAAACCTGGTAAAAGTTCCATATCTATGGCTTTAAAAATCTTAAAAAATGGAAATATTTTGGGAATATTTCCAGAAGGAACTAGATATATTGAATCATTAGGAAAACCGTTTTATGGAGTTGGCTTTTTTTCTTTTAAAAGTGGTGCACCAATACTTCCAGTTGCAATATATGGAACAGCAAAAGCTTCACCTAAAGGAAAATATTTATCACATTTTTCAAGAATTAAAGTGAAATTCGGAAACATAATACAACCCGTAAAAGTTTATAATAAAAAATCTGAGAAAAATTTGATTAAAGATATTACCTATCAAACAATGAATCAATTAGAAATGATGTTAAAAGACCTTGAGGAAGAAAGGAGATAGAATTTGGAGATTATTATTGCAGAACCAATAGGGTATTGCTATGGAGTTGAACGTGCTTTAAATATCACTTATGAAGCTTTAAAATCAAAATCAGATAATATTTATACTATTGGTCCTATCATTCATAATCCACAAGTTGTAGAAAAACTCAAAGATAACGGTATAAAAATAATAGAAAATTTAGAAAATGTTGATATTGGAACACTAATTATTAGAGCTCATGGAATTGATCCAAAAAAATTAGAAAGAGCAAGAAAAATGGGCTTTAAGGTAATTGATGCCACTTGTCCTTTTGTAAAAAAGAATCAAAAGAGAGCAACTCAACTTGTAAAAGAGGGTTATTTTCTTGTGGTCATTGGTGAAAAAGAACATCCTGAGATATTGGGAATTTTAGCAAATGCAAATGGTCCATTTATAGTAATTGAAAATAACAGTGATTATAAGAAACTACCAGATGTAAAAAGAGTGGGAGTAATTACTCAAACAACACAAAGTATGGAAAATTTCATTTCAGTTGTCTCATATTTATTAGAAAAATATAAAGAAATAAAGATATTTAATACAATTTGTGATGAAACAATAGAAAGGCAAAAGTCAACAAGAAATATTGCTAATAAAGTTGACCTAATGTTAGTAGTTGGTGGAAAAAACAGTGCCAATACCAAGAGATTAGCAGAGATAGGTAAAAGTATAAATGAAAATACTTATCATATAGAAACTTCTGAAGAAATAATAGAAAAGTGGCTAAAAGGAGTTAAAAAAGTAGGAATCTCTGGTGGAGCATCTACTCCTAAATGGCTAATTGATGAAGCTTTTAAAAAAATAAAGAAAATAACTTCTCATTAAAAAATTATATTCTTTGAGAGATAGAGAAAAATGCAAAAAGAAAGAAAAATTCCAGTAATAGCTATCGTTGGTGCACCTAATGTAGGTAAATCTACACTCATAAATAGAATATGTCCTGGTGTGCGACTTGTGGTTGACAAAATACCTGGTAGCACAAGGGACAGAAAATACATCTCAGCTGAATGGGGAGGTATTAATTTTGATATTGTCGACACTGGGGGTTTCGATTTTAAATCTACAGATTTAATAGCAAAACAGGTTTTTAAACAGGCTAAAATTGCAGTTGATGAATCAACAATTGTTTTGTTTTTAGTGGATGCAACTGTTGGTATTACTACCTTAGACAAACTACTTTCATCTTTTCTAAAAAAGTCTAATAAGGATGTAATTTTGGTTGTAAATAAGGTTGATAATCCAGAGGATAACATTTCTCATCTGCCATTTTATGCACTATCGATGGGAGAAGCTTATCCAATATCAGCATTACATGGTATAGGAATTGGCGAGCTCTTGGATATGTTAATAGAGAAAATAATTGAAAAAATAAAAATAGAAGAGAAAGAAAAAATAATTCCAAAAATTAAGACAAAAGAGATAGTAAAAGAAAAAGATAAAAAAACAGAAAATAGTATTGCTATTATAGGAAAACCAAATGTTGGAAAATCATCACTTTTTAATTCAATAATAGGGGAGAAGAGAGCAATTGTTCATCATGAGCCTGGGACAACAAGAGAT
>Ga0209121_10001486_pt1 | contig 24587 bp, 19 predicted proteins | sample Cruoilmetagenom3_FD_187292 | JGI IMG/M metagenome (GOLD analysis project Ga0209121, IMG submission 187292) | Oil polluted marine microbial communities from Coal Oil Point, Santa Barbara, California, USA - Sample 3 (SPAdes) (version 2) | ecosystem: Environmental > Aquatic > Marine > Oil seeps ... | reverse complement strand
ATTATCATCTTTTCCACATAGATTCCCTCTTTATTAAAAACATCAATATGAGCCCTATCGTCTTTCGATGGTGTTTGCACTAAAATCCTATCCTTATTATTTATCCAAATATCGTCAAAAAACGGATGGTATTCAGGAAATTTAATACGCTTTAGAACAGGGCTATGTGGCAAACCTTTCTTTTTCAGAGCTTCCTTTAGTTCGTTGATAAAATTGTCTTTATCCTCCTTAGAGACTTTAATTAATTCTGGATCATTTTTTTGGATAACTTTTAATTTATTAAAAGCTGTATCAAAGACGGTGATTTTATATTTATCAGAAAAGCCAAAATGAAGATTGCCTTTTGAATCGCAGGTAAAATAAGCGCTTGGTTCGAAAGGCAAAGGTGTAGAGATTGTCAATCTTCCATATTGTACTATATTCTGCCTATGATATGGAAATTCTTCAGATTGGAGCAAAATTTTGCCATCCAAATTATACTTTATTATTTTGTAATACCAGTCCCCATGATTATTGATAAAAGAATATCGTACAAGATAAAATCTATCTGAATCCATAAAAAAGCAAAGTGGCCCTCCTTTTTTGAGTTTTAGCTCGGAATCAAACGTGCCGTTAAAACGATAACGGACGATTTTTCTGTTACCATAACCTAAAATATGAATTGTTTTATTTTTTTCATCTATAATCAAATCTTTTGGAGAAAGCAATTCTCCCGGTCCCTGTCCTTTTCTTCCAAAGCTTCTAATATAGGTTCCATGCTTATCGAATACTTTTACCTGATATTTACCACGATCAACAACATATATATTGTCCTGATCATCTACCCACAATTTTCTCACCTTCACAAAGATATAATCATCATCATCTTCATTTCCGATTGACAACTCTTCCTTAAGCGTAAATTCCTTTACTGGTGTTTTTGGAAAACCCGGATTATTGATGTAAATCACATTATCCACTTTCTTTATTTCTATTGGATAACCCTTTTTCTCTTCCTTTACACATGATAAAAAGAGGAGACAAAAAAGCAAAATACCAACCAACGCTATCTTTCTCATGATCAACTCTCTCTTAAAAAGATATATTATAAAGTAACAAGTTATTTATGCTTAACAAAAGTTACTTACATTTTTACAAATTAAAAGATACTTGTCAATCTAATTTTTTATTTCTTTCATAAATAAGATTTTTGCGTGTGAAAAACTTCAAAAATCTCCTCTTTTCTCAAACTAAAAGCTTGTAATTAAAGGTTCTATTTGATAATATAAATCAAGAACTACACTATGAAATTTATAGGCGATTTTCACATACATTCACATTTCTCTATTGCAACAAGCAAAAACCTTATACCCGAATATTTAGATTATTGGGCAAGAATTAAAGGAATTAAGGTTGTTGGTACTGGAGATTTTACCCATCCAGGATGGATAAAAGAACTTAAAGAAAAACTTGAACCTGCTGAACCCGGACTCTTTAAATTAAAAGATAAATACAAAAAAGATAAAGCCTTTGAAACTCCATTTATTCCTGATCACGAAATAAGATTCCTTCTTACTTCTGAGATTAGTAATATTTATAAAAAATATGGACAGGTACGTAAGGTGCATAATGTTATATTTGCACCTGATTTCGAAACAGTAGAAAAAATTCAGAATGAATTGGTTAAAATAGGTGGCAATATAACATCTGATGGCAGACCTATTTTAGGTCTTGATTCAAGAGATTTGCTTGAAATAGCTATCAATGCATCTGATAAAATTTTTTTTGTGCCAGCACATATATGGACACCATGGTTCTCAGCTCTTGGAAGTAAATCCGGATTTGATACTATCGAAGAATGTTATGCTGATCTATCTGTGCATATTAGTGCTGTGGAAACAGGTTTATCCACTGATGCACCCATGCACTGGATGTGCAGCTTTTTAGATAAATATACACTTATTTCTAATTCTGACGCACATTCTCCTGAAAAACTGGGGAGAAATGCAAACCTTTTCAATACAGAACTCTGCTATGATTCAATTATCCTTGCAATAAAAAAAGGAGACCCGAAACTCTTTCTGGGTACAATTGACCTTTTTCCGCAAGAAGGTAAATACTTTTTTGACGGACATAGAAAATGCAATATTTGCTGGAGCCCTGTAGAAACACTTAAACATAATGGGATATGTTCAGAATGTGGGAAAAAAGTAACTGTAGGCGTTATGAATCGAATTGCAAAACTTTCAGACCGCGAAGATATAAATAAAAGACCAAACCAACTTCCTTTTTACTCAATAATTCCATTAAAAGAGATTCTATCTGAAATTTTAATGTATGGCCCAAATAGTAAAAAAGTAAATGATCTATATTTTTCTATAATAAAAAAAACAGGCCCTGAACTAAAAATACTTCTTGATTTACCCTTAAAAGAAATTGAAACAAAAGCAGGAGTTGAACTTTCGGAAGCTATCAGAAGAATGAGAAATAGAGAAGTATATATAAAAGAGGGCTTTGACGGAGAATATGGGCGAATAAAGGTTTTCAAAGAAGATGAAATGAAATCATTTGTACCTCAAAAATTTTTATTCGCGGATTATACTCAAAAAACAGAAATAAAGAGGCAACGAAAAAAAATACTTGACTTTGACCTGGAAACATATAGAGAGCTTGAGAAAACTCAAAAACAAAATGAAATCGTCAAAGAAGAAAAGAAAAAGCCAATTTCAAAATTCTCAGAAGAGGAACTATTAAAAGAGCTCAATCCAGAACAGAAGAATGCAGTTGAACACTTTTCAGGACCTGGTTTAATCATAGCTGGGCCCGGAACTGGTAAAACACGCGTACTTACACTAAGAATAGCAAATTTAATCTTATTCAAAAAAGTAAACCCTGAAAATATATTAGCAATTACTTTTACAAACAAAGCAGCAAATGAAATGAAAGAACGCTTGATTCCTCTCCTGAATAAAAAGAACCATCTTTCAAAATTGCAAGTTTCAACCTTTCACAGCCTTGGGTATTCAATTCTAAGAAAACATAAAGAACAAACAGAAAATTTTACAATAATAGATGATTATGACAGAGAAAGGATTCTTTTTAAAGAGCTTGGTTTGGAGAAAAAAAGGCTTAAAAAAATTTCTGCTTATATAAGAGATATTAAACAAAATTTAAAATCTCAAGAAGAGATAGAAGACAAAGATCTTGCAGCAATTTTCAATAAGTATGAGATTTTTCTAAAACAGCATAATCTACTTGATTTTAACGATCTTATATACAATACATTAAAACTTTTTAACAAATATCCGGAAATTGTTTCTCTATACAGGGATAAATTTCATTGGGTTTTGATTGACGAATACCAGGATATAAATTTTGCTCAATATAAATTTATAAAAACTCTTATGCCCTATGATTCCTCAAATCTCTATGCAATAGGAGATCCAAATCAAGCAATTTATGGTTTCAGGGGTGCGGACGTAAAATTTATAAGAAAATTCATTGATGATTATCCGGAAGCTCAAGTATACAAACCGAAAAAAAGTTACAGGTGTACAGATCAAATATTAAGTGCTTCATGTGATGTAATTCAAAAAAAGAGCTCAAAAGATAACATTATAAAGGGAATTAAAAAGGGTGTTAAAATAAATATAGTTCAAAACAATTCTGATAAAAGCGAAGCAGAGTTTGTCGCAAGAACTATTGAGAACATGATAGGCGGTTTAAGATTTTTTTCTATGGATAGTAATATAGCTGGAGTAGATAAAAATGCAGAAATAGAGAGCTTATCTGACTTTGCAGTCCTATTCAGAATAAAAGAACAGGCTAAAACTATAAAAAAGGCATTTAATGACCACACTATACCTTATCAGTCAATTGGGAATTCTTCTTTCTTTGTGCAGGAACCAATAAGATCTATTATTGATATATTAAAATTTTCAATAAGTTCTGAAAATAGTTTCTTAAAGAACAAATTAAGAGAAAAGAGAATAAACATAGACTTAAAACTTATGGATTTCAATCAGCTTTTAAGAGACAAAAAATCTGTTAAATATATAATTAATTTAATTATTGAACATTATTTTGAAAGCGAAAAATCTAAAAATCATAATGAATTCAAAAAATTGTATGACCTGGCAGAACACTTTTCACATAATATAGAAAAATTTTTGAAATTTGTTGCATTGGATACAGGAGTTGACACATATAATCGAAATTTAGAGAATGTAAGTTTAATGACTCTTCACTCTGTAAAGGGACTTGAATTTAAATGCGTATTTATAGTAGGATGTGAAAACGGATTACTACCTTACTCTTTATATGAAAGCCAGAAAACTGATTCAGATGAGGAGAAAAGATTACTCTATGTAGGAATGACCAGGGCTAAAAGCTTCCTGTTCCTTTCACATGCAAAGAGGAGATTTATACATAAAAGGGAATTACATTTAAAAAGAAGCCCTTTTTTGGATACTATTGAAAAAGAATTAATAGAATTAACAACAAAAGAATATAAAAAAAAAGAAACCAAAAATCATATCCAGCTAAATCTATTCAACACAAAATAATCTTCATATTAGTGATGTAAATTACTATTTTGGTAAGTTAAGAGCTTTACACAACACCTTCAAATCATCCATACCAATACCAATACCCTGGTCTCTCATACTTTGCACCTCTATCTCAAACCTTCCGGAACGATATATGATTATTATCATATCTTTCAGCCATAGCGACTTTGTGAGTTTAGCCTTATGACCGATGAAAGTGATTGCCTTGTCCGTCATAAGCACAGTGCCATCAGGCTTTTTGTGTTCCATATCTTTTGGAGTAAACTGATCCTCAGCTGAGGGGTCCCGCAAGTCAGTTATTTTGATATTAGCCTGCTGGGCCGGCATACCGTTCGTCAGACCCGCAACAGCACCTTTTGTAGCAGTTCCTTTCTGGAGCAATACTCTGCACCTGAGTCCACCGCTGTTCCACTGCATAAATTCACAGTGCTCGATTGTCTGGTTCCCGACATGTTGAATAAAAATATGCCAATCATCAGGCCACGGGTCTGGCAGCAATTTTCTCATTTCCGCTTTTGAAAGGGCTTTTAATTTTTGTCCCTGCTGTTCTGCAGGCGCGCTCCATCCAACAAACCACACTACAAGTAGCTCGATCAGGATTAACATTAATAATTTTCTCCCATTATATACCATTTTTACCTCCTTTTTTAATCTTTTTCATGATATTATTCATAATCGTTTAATACTTCTTAACTAATATATAACCAAGAAAAATAAAAAGTCAATACCTATCCATTACCATTTTATTTTTTTTCTTGTTCCTCTATTTTTATAATCTTTTATTTAAATAATTCTCCTGTTTCTTTATACCATAAGACTAAATCAAGGTGACTCACAGGTATATTAAGCTTATGTGCCAATCTTATAAATCCCTGCTCAATTTCTATATACTTAGTTTTTGATAATGGATTTGGTATTTCTTCTATTACACCAATAAGCTTTAAATTTTTCAATATATGCCTGTCTAAAATTGCTATATCATTTCCAAAACCAATATTTCTCAAAAAATGGCTCGATTCTTTATAACCCAGCCCCTTAACATTCTTGACCAACCAATCTCTTGCCTCTATTATGTTTTTAAATCTCCCGATTTTTTGCTTAATATCTATTTTATTTCTATTCATAAATTTTCTTCTTGCTTCAAGAATATATTTTGCTTTATTAAACCTAAACCTTACACTTTTTAATCCATGAGCTATTGCATCTATATCACCATTTAATAACAAGTCCTGTTTAGCAAGGTTTTCTACTGCAATCCAGCAGATTTTAGCCTTTGATTGAGGAGTAAGCAAACAGAAAACAAGTTCTTTAAAAATATCCTCTTCTATTCCTATTTCCAAGAGTTTTTTAAATTCATTTAATCGTAATATTACTTTAGATTTAATAGAATTGTAAATTTGTACTATTTCTTTGATATCTTTTCCATTTTTGTAAAATTCTCTATCCAAGTTCTCATCCATCTCACTCTTCCCATATTCTTTAAATGAATATCTGCTATATAAACTACATTCATTTTACCAAAACGATTTATATTGTCAATAAAATATACAGAAAAATTATGAGGACGAATAAAAACTATCCTTTTATTTTTTAGGCCTCCTGAAAAAGATCACATTTCTTATCTTTAATTTTAGTTGTGCTGTAATTATTCCTGAAAGCATTAAAATAGAGCCGCAAACTTCACGTGAAGTAAAAAGCTCGTTAAGAATAAGCCAACCTCCGATAGCAGCAAACAAAGCTTCGAAACTAAGGATTATAGCAGTATGTGATGGCTTAGCTTTTTGCTGAGCAATAACCTGTAAAGTGTATGCAACTCCAACAGCCATTATTCCTCCGTATAAAATGGGGATTGCTGCAGATTTAATATTTTCCCATATTATTTCCTCATAAAAAATTGCAATAATCAGGCTTAATATCGAAGTAATGGAAAATTGAATTATCGATATTTTAATAACATTGAATTTCGGCGAAATCCAAGCTATAAGTAAAACATGTGCAGCAAAAAAGATCGCACTCAATAAAACAAGAATATCACCTGAAGAAACCGTGAAATTTCCTGAAACACTTAAAAAGTACAGTCCTAAAGTTGCAAGAATCACTCCTGCCCAAACTTGTTTCGAGGGTTTATGTTTGAAAAATAATCCAATTAATGGGGTAAAAACCACATATAAACTTGTGATGAACCCTGCATTTCCAGCAGTAGTATTGATGATACCAATCTGTTGAAGAGTTGCTCCAATAAAAAGGGCAATACCTGCATAAAAACTGCCATGTAATAATGAAATCCCTGGTTTGTGATTATTTAATTCTCTGTTTTTTTTTCTTTTATAAAAAAATAATAAGGGTAGTAAAGAGAGACTGCCAAGAGCAAATCTGATACCATTAAAGATAAACGGACCAACAAATTCCATGCCCTTACGCTGAGCAACAAAAGACAAACCCCAGATCAAAGCTGTGATAAATAAAAGTAACTCAGATAAAAATAATGATTTCTTCATAAACAAATAAAAAATTGAGCCAGGTCTTTCATTTTAGCATTTGTATTTTTATTCTTTTTTATCTATTTTTATGATCTCTTTTGCTTTTTCATAATATTCTAAAGGCACCATAACCTGGACCTTTCCAAGCCCGTTTGTAGTAATACCCATAACCCTGCCAATTGCCTCAAATTTAAGCATACATGGTATTGAAAAACTTTCAAGTTTTGACTTAATAATCTCTGCCTCTACCATGCCTTCTATTGCTACTAATTCTTTTAAATAATTTTCCATTTCTATTTCTCTTTTACTTCTTCTATTTCTCCTTTTTCAAGATAAACACTCTGTGTTGGAAATGCAAATTCCAATTCTAAATCCTCCACCATCTTCATTAAAGCAATATTAAAATCCTCTAAGATCCTTAAATAGTCATTATAATTGGTTGTTGCAGCAAAACAATTAATAAAAATAGAGAGAGACGAATCTTTAAATTCTGTAAAATTTACAACAAAATCTTCCTTATCAAAATCATTACTACTCTTTATGTAATCTTTTATATTTTTTATTAATTCTTTTATTTTTGATGAAGTTGAATTGTATGTTAACCCAACATTGAATTTTATTCTCCTCTTGGGTCTTGCTGACCAGTTCTGAACCATTTCAGATGTTACAAGTTTATTTGGAACTGTAATAAGTGATTTATCAAAAGTTCTTATTTTTGTTGACCTTAATCCAATAGACTCTACAACTCCTGAAACGTTTTTAAATTCAATATAATCTCCAATTCTAAAAGGTCTATCTGAAAACATAATAAAAGTACCAAATATGTTTGATACTGCATCCTGAGCTGCAAGAGCAATAGCAATACCACCAATTCCAACTCCTGCAAGAAGACTGCTAACATTTATCCCAAGATTCTGAACAATCATTATTCCACCTATTATCAAAACAATAGCTCGTAAGCTTGTCCTGACAATTGGAGTAAATTGTTTTGATAGAATTTTATCTGATTTATCAAAAATGTTCTTCATGACTTCAGTTACTATTTCAGTTAACCTGTAAATTGACCATAGTATAATTGTTAAAATAATAGCAGTCATAATCTTCCCAACAATCGGGGGAATAAGCTTTACTTTTCCTAAAAGCATATAGGTTGTAGCAAAATATATTCCAGCTATTACGATCATAACTTTCAATGGCGGGATTAATGCTTCAATTAATATATCATCATATATAAATTTAGTCTTATTAGCCCATTTTTTTAATCCTTTAGATATGATCTTATCAAAAATTATCTTAATGATAATTGATAAAATTATTATCCCTAAACCAATAAAATACCTATAAGCTGAAATCTGAAAAACTTGATAATTCAATATTTCTTGCATTTTTCCTCCATTTATACATATTTCTCAAAAATTAAGACACAAATATTGTAACCGACCTTAATAAAATTGTAAAATTTTTTTTTTAGACAATTATTATATAAAATTAAAAAGGTTTTTCCCTTGACTTTTAAAAACAGTATAATCTATAATTCATGTGTAATAAAACGGTGGAGCTAAATATGAATAAGGTAACTGAGCAATTTACATTATATTCACAACAAAAAGTAATAATATCTAAACATCAAAAAATAGATAAAAAAGGAGAATGAGATGAAAAAGATAATTATTTTAATTATTTTTATACTGCTCATATCATGTACTTTTTATGCCCAGAATGACAAAAATACCCAGAATATCAAGAATGAAGAAATTAACCTAGGAAGAATTTATTTTCCTAAAGCCTTTGTTCATGCTAAAAAAGATTATAACAGAGGAGTATATAGAGTTAAATTTACCAAAAAAGATGACATCCCATACTTTATAATAATGAGTAAAAAGAGAGAGCCCCTTTTTGAAGAAATAGCAATTGTAAAAGTTTATAAAGGTAAATACAAAAAATTCAGATACAGATTGAAAAGAGAAATGTTAAGAGGATATGAATATTTCAGAATAAAACTTACAAGACCGGATAATTTTTATATGGCATATTTCCTTATAAAAAATAGAGAAAAAAAAGAAGAAGAAAAAAAAATCGACGAAACAAAGCTCGAAAAAAAAGAAATAAAGCAAGTTAATAATTAGAACAGGCAGCCCTTTTTTATATAATTAAAAAAAAGCAGGATCAATGGTCCTGCTTTTTTTATTAAAATCAATTCTCTTCATCAATTTTATCTTCTTCAGCCGTTCCATAATAGTCTAAAAATTTTGAATGCTCTTCCTCACTACAGAACTCAAGTGTCTCTGTACCAGTTACAAAAGCCTCCTTAAAAGGATACATACAATCAGGGGTTAATAATTTACCAGTTATTTTATCAATATCAACCATTATTACACCTGAAGGTTTTCTGAATTGCTGAGATGCTTTATATTTATTTAAATATTTCTCCATAAAACTCACAAATACCGGAGCAGCGGCTCTTGAACCTGTTTCTTCATTGCCAAGACTTTTTGTAACATCAAATCCTATCCATACTCCTACAGTTAGTGATGGAGAAAACCCAATAAACCATGCATTTGTATAATCATCTGTTGTTCCGGTTTTACCCCCTATTGGAGCTTCCAAATATCGTGCCCTCCATCCTGTTCCATACTTTACAACACCCTGCAGTAAATAATTCATAACATATGCTATATTTTTATCAACAACCTGTTTTTTTTCCGGATAGTTCTCATCAATAATATTACTATTTTGATCTCTCACCTCTTTTATATAATAAGGTGTAACTCTAATTCCATAATTAGGAAAAACAGTATAAGCTGCAACCATTTCTTTTAACGTCACTTCAAAAACTCCAAGAGAAATTGACATGAAAGGTTTTAATGTTGAACTAATCCCAAATTTTCTTGCATATTCAACTACCATTTGAGGTCCAATTTGTTCAACAATTCTTGCTGTTACAACATTTCTTGATTGTTCAAGACCACGTCTAAATGTTATTAATCCTTTAAAACGCCCACCATGATTCTGAGGTTCCCATATCTCATTTGTCCATTTATCAAAATAGGAAAAAGGTTCATCTTTTATAATAGTTGCAGGAGTATATCCATTTTCAAGTGCTGCTGTATAAATGATAGGTTTAAAGGTCGATCCTGTTTGTCTTAAAGCCTGTGTTGCATTATTCCATTTACTATCCCTAAATGAATAGCCACCAACCATTGCCTTTATCTGTCCTGTTTTATTATCCACTACTAATACAGCACCTTGAACATCTGGTTCTTGCTCAAGACTTAGATATAATTCCTTTTTTTCATTATCTATTTTTTTAATCCTGAAAAGAGCAACATCCCCCTTTTTCAATACCCTTTTTAGACTCATTTTTGTCCATAATGCATCTTTTGAACTTAATTTCCCTGTATATTCATCAACTCTTACAATTGCTCTTTTTCTATTAACATTTAGTATAATACCTTTTATAATCTTTTCTAACTTAATTTCTAAATTTTTCCACGAAGGAATTTTATATTTTTTTATATCAAGATTATTTTCTAAAAGGTTAAATGATTTATCCCGTGTCCTCCACCCCCTTCTTTTATCAAGTTGTCTCAATCCCTCTTTCAAAGAATCCTCTGCCCACTTTTGCATTTCTGTGTTAAGAGAAGTATAAACCCTTAATCCACCTTTGTATAAAAGATTATCACCGAATTTAGCTTCAATATATTTCCTTACTTCTTCTAAAAAATAATCTCCAACAGACTCTTTATTTGATTCAAAAGATTTTTCCGGAAGTTTGATTTTTACAGCTTCATTATACTCTTTTTTATCAATAAAATTCAATTTCAACATCTTTTTCAAAATAAAATTTCTTTTTCTCAAAATATAGTTTTTCTTTTTAGGATTTTGTTCAGGTTTATTAAAAATATCAAAAAGAAGATTTGGTGTTGGAATTAATGCAGTCAATAAAGATGCCTCTGCCAAATCTATATCCTTTACTGACTTACCAAAATAGTACCTTGATGCTGCTTCAACACCATATACACTTCCACCTAAAAATATTTTATTGCAATAATAGCTCAATATTTGTTCTTTTGAATACTTTTTTTCTATTTGAACTGCTAAAAGCATTTCTCGTAATTTTCTTGAATAGGTTGCCTCAGGAGTTAAAAACAAGCCACGAGCAAGCTGTTGTGTAATCGAACTTCCTCCGCCTGCAGACTTATTTCGAAATATAACACCCAAAATTGCCCTTATAACCCCCCTAAAATTGATCCCCCAATGAGAATAAAATTGATTATCCTCAGACGCTATTATTGAATTTTTTAATACATCAGGTATATCGGTGCTCTTCACTATTTTTCTCTTCTCAATTGCAAACTCTCTTATAAGTACATTTTGATCATCAAAAATAGTTGTCATAATTACAGGTTTAATATCTTCAAGATTTTTTATCTGAGGGAAACCTTTTTGAAAGACTAAGATAATTCCAACAAGCAAACCCATAAGAACTGTTAACACAATGCTAAGTAAAAATAGAACTACTTTACGTTTTATTAAGAATAATTTTTTCATATTTCAATGTCAATATACCATAAATCTATATTTTTAAAAACCCTGAGAACCTTTACTATTACGGAATAGTTCTTAAAAAAGTTCTCTTCCCAAATTCAATTAAAACCAAAATCACTAAACCTGCTAAAATAAAATAAAAAAATAAATCTTCAGCCTCATAATATTTCTTTACTGATATTTCAGATTTTTCCCACCTATTAATCTCAGAAAAAATTTTCTGAAGCGAATCTTTATCAGTAGCTCTGAAATAAAGACCTCCAGTCGTATTAGCAATTTCTTGAAGGAGTTTCTCATCAATCTCAACATCTATCATTATATATTGTTTTCTTCCAAAAGAATCAATAACAGGAAATGCAGCTTTACCCCTTGTTCCTACTCCGATTGTATAGACTTTCACATTAAAATCTTTTGCGATCTTTGCTGCATCTCTTGGATCAATCTCACCCTTATTATTTATACCATCAGTAAGTAAGATTATTATTTTTGTCCTGGTCTTTGAATACCTTATTCTATTTACTGATGTTGCCAATGCCATTCCAAGAGCTGTACCATCCTCAAGATCTCCAATAGATGTCTCTTTTAAAAAATACTTTAATATATCATAATCAATTGTAATCGGACATTTAGTATAAGATGTACCTGCAAAGATAACCAATCCTATCCTATCTGTTCTTCTTTTTTGAATAAAACTTGAGATTACATCCTTTGCCACCTCAAGCCTATTCTTCGGTTTAAAATCAATAGATGCCATTGAGCCTGATATGTCAAGTGCGATCAAAATATCAATCCCTTTTTTTTTCTCAATATCGTAAGAATTCAATAATTGAGGCCTTGCAATAGCTAAAATAAACAATACAAGAGGGATTAATTTAATAAAAAATAGATTCTTGCTCAATAAAATCTTTAAAGATCTTACTGAATTGACTCCAAACAGAGTCTTTGATGAGAAAAAAATAAACCTCTTGCCTTTTTTGTTAATATATATGTTCCATAAAATCAGAACAGGTACTATTAATAAAAATAAGAGGTAAATTTTATTTTCAATGTGTAACATTTTACGCTATATCTTCTATAACTACCCTTTTTTTAAAAGCTACAATAATATCTCTGATTTTATTACAGGTTATTTTAAAAGTATGCGAACTCGGTGTAAGTTTTGCAAATTTCACAAGATCCGAAACATTAAATAAAAATCCCAGATCCTCTACTATTAAAACCTCTTTTTCTTTTTCTTTTAGATACAAAAGGGTTTCATAAGTTGTGAAATCCTCTGCATGAAACTTATATTCTCTGCTTAAAAAATTTTTAATAATTATTGAAAGATCTGTAAAAAACCTCCTTATTTTCCCATTTTCAAACAATTTTTTCCCAATTAGTTCGTTTACCCTGAACTCAAACTCATCTATTGGTGATAATACTGCCTCTTTTCTTTGATTAATACTCCTCTTTTTTCTTTTAATAAAAAAAATTATTGAAATAACTAAAATAACAATTACAAGAAATAGTATTATATATTTCAAAACATAAAATGGATTCCCCCTAATATCAATTAAGTTTTTCAATGGTTTTATATATTTATCCTCTTTTGTAAGAACAGATTTTACTCTTACTGGAATTGAATTTGTCTGCTTTTTCTCAATTATTTTCCCATTTTTTATTAATTCTACAACAAAAGGCCCTATATTAAAATCTCCTGTTTTAAAAAAAGAAATAGTAATATTCTTTTCAAAAACAGTGTGATCTCCTTGCACTTTTAAAGGTAATAATTTTTCTGAAATTATTTCAAAATCTTTTTTCTTCGTAACGAAATTCACTCTTTGAGCCTGAACAGATGTTTTTGTAATCACCTTTACATTTATTTTATCTCCAATTGTAACAAGATTTGAGGATGAAGAGATTGAAACCTGCGTTTCAGCAATTAAGCTAACATATATAAAAATAAATAAAATAAAACTCTGAAAAAATTTCATCTTAAGATTTTACTCTTCCTCTTCAAGAAAAAATCAAATAAGGGTTTTTCATAATCTTTTTCATCTTCAATATAAATAAAATCAATCTTAAGTTTTTTAAAAATTTCCGAAAGAGATTGTGTGTTTTTTTTATAAATTTCTGAAAAACCTTTTCTGGTTTCATCTGAAGCAAAATCTACAAAAAATTCTTCCCCATTCTCATAGTCTTTTAAAATAAAAATTCCCTTTTGAGGAATATGTTTTTCTCTTGAATCAAAAATTTTTATTGCAATCAAATCGTATTTTCTACTCGAAATTTTCATTGATCTTGAAAAATTATTGTCAATAAAATCAGAAATTAGAAAAACAATCGACCTTTTTTTTATTACCTTATTTAAATAAACCAAACCATTATCAATTGAAGTAGATTTTCCTTCTGGTTTAAAATTGATTATCTCTCTAATTATTTTAAGTAAATGAATTTTACCTTTTTTGGGAGGAATAAAGCATTCAATTTTATCAGTAAATACCAAAAGCCCTACTTTGTCATTATTAAGCATTGCAGTAAAAGCAATAATTGCTGAAATTTCTGCAGCAATTTCTTTTTTACTTTTTGTTCCTGAAAAAAAACCAAGTGAAGCAGATAGATCAACAGCAAGAATTACAGTCAGCTCTCTTTCTTCCACAAACTGCTTTATATAGAGCTTACCCATTCTTGATGAAACATTCCAATCAATAAATCTTACATCATCTCCATCGATATATTCTCTAACCTCAGAAAACTCCATACCTCTACCCTTAAAAGCTGAATGATATTCGCCAGCAAATATTTCTTTTGAAGATTTTTTTGAAATTATCTCTATTCTTCTTATCTTCTTTAATATTTCTTCAGATATCATTCTTTATATTGATCAGAAAACTTCAATAATAATTTTCCCTACATACTTAATTATAATGTTAACTGGATAATAAAATTTCAAATTCCATATTTTGGGTTGTGACTCATTCATTTGAACAAATGAATGTTTTATTTCCAGGGGTTTTCTTGCATCTATTTCAATACTCTCAACTTTTGAAAAACTTAATTCCACATTTTTGTTATGCCTACCAATACACTCGATAGTATATTTATCCTTCGATGTATTTTGGATGTATATCATCTCAACATCAAATACTTTTTCTTCCATTTTTAACTCCGCATTAGGTTGTTTATTATACAATTAAATATAAATTTTTTCAATAAATGATTTTTTCTTTGACTTTTATTTTTTTCTATTATAATATAATAAGCAGATTCTGTATTTTTAAGGGAATTTAAATAGAGATATAATGTATTTAATAAAATGTTGGAACTGTGGCGCAGAATATGATGCTTTGGAAGCACCTTTCTGTAATCATTCAAAACCTACAAAAATCTGCCCTTATTGCTTTCATTGTTTCTGTGATGCGCCTGAAGAATATAAAAAAAATTTTTATGAAAACTGCCCAAAAGAGCTATTAGAAGAAAAATTAATATTAGAAAATAGAATTAGCTTAAGATTGGGTGAAACACTTATTAAAGCTGGTAAAATAACAAAAAAACAATTATGGTATGCACTTAAAAAACAAAATATATTAAATAAAAAGATTGGTGAAATCTTTATTATGATGGATCTTATAACTCCGGAAGAATTAGAACTTTATCTTCTGGGCCAAAATAAAATTGATGAGATAAATCTGGAAAAATTTAAAATAGACTTCACTCTTGTTGAAAAAATTGGAAAAGATTTTTGTATAACTCAAAAAATCATTCCTATGGAAATTTTTTATTTGAATGATAAAACTATTCTAAGGTTTGCATTATCTTTTGAAAGTGACCTAATGAAAATAAAAATGAAAAATGAGTTAAAAAAATTTAAACTTATTCCATATTTAGCCAAAAAAAAACATATCGAAAATTTAATTGAAAAGATAGAAAGAAAAGAAAATCAAGATGAAGTTATACTCTCAAAAAAAGATGAAGATAATACTTCAATTTAACAATTGAATTTAGATTAATTATAAACTTTGCCTAAGAGCAATTTGATTATAAATTCAGCGGTTTGCTTGTGATTACCCTCTTGTTTTATGGGTGGACCCACGCAGGATGGACAACCTCTTTCGCAATTGCAATTCTCAATCACATCAAGAATTTTCATGAAGACTTCACTTACATTTTCATAGAGAGTCTCTGATAACCCGATACCATTCGGATAATTATCATAAATATAAATAGTTGGCTCGAAATTGCTTAAAACTTCTTTTTCTTTAATCATAACTTTATTACGTATACTATTTAAATTAATAGATGATTTAGTAATATTATCTTCAAGCGAAACTCCAATATCTCTTACATCACACATTAATAATACTGTACTTATTTGTCTCATGAGATAAGCAATACCTGATATAGCCTCTATCTTTTCTTCAGGAGAGATATTTATTGTGTTTATCAATTCATTTTTTATTGAAACCCAGAAAGCTGTTGTGTGCATATCCTGCTGAGGAAGTTGCAAATCTCCTGCTCCAACGTTCTCATTAGTAAAAAATTTTAACTTTTTAAATCCCACAACCTGGGAAAATACATGTACATCTCCGTAAAAGAAATTATAATTCTTAGTTTTAGTTTCATCAAATATATCAAGAACAGATATTTTTGTATATGTTATTGAATCAGTAAAATAGTCTGCATCTGACCTTCTTACATATGCTTTTCTATTTTCATAATCAAATTCTTCAACCACATATTGTTCTCCCTCCAGCATATATATAGCTTTGGTATGAAGAGTTTCCAAAGCAGATGAAAAATCAACTTCAGCAATTACTCGCTCTGCTCCTGTACGATCAACCACTACAAAATTATCCGAGCTTATCCTGTTTATACTAACAGCATCTGCGGGATATCCCTCTTCTGTCCAAAACCATTTATCCTTATTTCGTAAAAGGATATTGTTTTTTGAAAGAAAACTCAATATTTCTTCAAGATCCTCATTCCCAAAATTTTCTCCTTTAACAAATGGAAGCTCAAAACATGCACATTTTACATGATCTAAAAGAATTGTTAGATTATCTGGATTTAACCTTCCTATTTCCGGAGATTTCTCAATAAAATATTCAGGATGATTAACAATGAATTGATTAACCGGAGAAGAGGAGGAAACTAATACACCAACTGATTTACTTGATCTACGTCCCGCTCTTCCAATCCTCTGCCATGTAGATGTGATTGTTCCTGGATAACCCGCAAGAATAGCTACATCCAGAGAGCCTATATCTATTCCTAATTCAAGAGCATTGGTTGAGACCACAGCCATTATTTCCCCTTTTCTTAATCCTCTCTCTATTTCCCTTCTTTTTTTAGGAAGATAACCTCCTCTATATCCTCTTACCTTACCGGAATCAGTGACATTCTTCTCAAAATCATTTTTTAAATATTTAACAAGAACCTCGGTTATTAATCTGGAATTTGCAAAAGTTATAACCTGAAGCCCATTTTTTAAAAATATCCCAGCTATCTGTCTTGCAACTGAAACATAAGATCTTCTTATACCTAACTGCTTATTAACAACAGGCGGGTTGAAAAAAACCAAATATTTTTCACCCCTTGGAGCACCATTATTATCAATTAATTCCACATCCTGTTCAACTATCCTTTCAGCAAGCTCTTTTGGATTTGAAATCGTTGCAGATGACATAATAAATATGGGTTTTGTTCCATAAAAGTCACAAATCCTCTTTAATCTTCTTATTATATTTGCCATATGAGAACCAAAAACACCTGTATAATAATGTAGTTCATCAATCACAATATATTTTAAATTTTCAAAAAGGTTGATCCACTTCGTATGATGCGGAAGTACCCCAGAATGCATCATATACGGGTTTGTTATTACAATCTGAGCTTGCTTTCTTATTGCTTTTCTCATACTCTGAGGAGTATCTCCATCATAAGTGTATAAACCAATTTTATCTCCCATTAATCTATTCAATTCGAATAATTCAGATAGTTGATCCTGAGAAAGAGCCTTTGTAGGAAAAAGATATAATGATTTTGATGATGGATTTCTTGTAATGGCATCAAGTGTGACTGAATTATATATTAGAGTTTTACCTGAAGCTGTTGGTGTAGAAACTACAACATTATTTCCTTTTAAAATTTCCTTAATTGCTTTTTCCTGATGTGAAAAAAGTTTTTCTATTCCCTTTTGTTTATATATTTTTACAACATCAGAAGATAATTCATCTGGAAAATTTAAAAATTCTCCTTTAAATTCTTTAAGTTTAACAATCTTTACTCTACTTAACATATCGCTTTTCAACCTTATTAAATCATCTAAAGATTTCTCTATTTTATAATCTTTTTCATACATAATAATTCTAAAATATCATAAAAAAAAACAATAGTAAACATAACCCCACGACCATGTAAAAAGGGGACGGAGGATGACAATTTGACATTTTAACATTTGGCTTTCTCTCTTTTATAAATTTGCCCCAAAGATGAAAACTTCAATGATTTAAAAACAGGAAATTGCAAAATCTCCGAATATGTAAGCCCGCCTTTATCCTTTAGTAACACCAACAGTCTACTCCTTAGCCTCTTCTCGGAAAAACTGATAAAACTTAAATTTTGCAAATCAACACCATTTCTTTCCTCAAACTCTCTGATAATCTCGGAAACTGCTTGGAATTTTTGATTGCCTATAGGATTCTCTCTCCTCACCTCATTTGATCTTGATTTGAACAATCTACCTGCCTTTTCCTTAAAATCAACAGCCCCCAGAATTTGTCCAGCGACTGTTCTTTCCACAGGTAAATCTCTCTGAATCCAAGCATTTAACCCCTCAGTCAAATTCTTTTTATTTACAAACAAACCCTCAACAAAATCACCTCTAACTACCTTCTCTGAATTGTCTTTGTCTTTTGAAAAGTATTCATTTATGCTCGACCAATTATAGGAAAATGGATTGAGAACTATTCTTGCCCGGACAGGATTTAAAAGGACATACAAAATTGACATCTTTAGATAAGAATCATCTTGTATTAGAGTTGATCTAAACCTATCCTGAAATACATAACCCCTTCCCCCTTCAATCTTCCTATATATACTGGCATACTGACTGCAAATCTGTCTTAATAACTCACTCATCTTGCCAACACTGTTCTGAAGTACAATATGAAAATGAGAATCAAGAATACAGTATGCATAAATCTCAATCTTCAATAGTCTCGACTTTTCTCTTACCAAATTAAGAAATATACCTTTTAGTCTATCATTCGGGAAAACATCCATACCATTAATACCACGATTCATCACATGATGAAAAGCACCGATAAACGTCAATCTCCTCTTCCTCATAAAAGAAAATTACCAGTAATTTGTCAAATTGTCAACCCCCGTCCCCCCATCTCTCAATATTTATGTTATAATACACTATATTATTAGGAGAGATTTATGATAAGTCAGGAAAAATTTACTATTAAAGCAAATAATGTAATTGAAAAGAGCGTTCAGTATGCTCAAGAGTACGGAAATCAGGAGATCACTCCCCTTCACCTTTGCAAAAGTATTCTATCTGATAAAGAAAATATAGTTTTTGAAACAATAAAAAAAATTGGAGCTGAAATTCATAAAATTTCTATTCAAATCGATGAAGAATTAATGAAATTGCCAAAAGTTGGAGGAGGAGAAAGATATGCAAGTAGAGATTTCAAAACAATCTTAGATAAATCATTTGAAATAGCAAATCAGTTCAAAGATGAGTATATTTCTACTGAACATCTCTTCCTCAGTATACTGGATTTAAAAGGCACAGTTTCCCAGATTTTAAAATCAAATGGAATAGACAAAAATAACTTCTTAAAAGCTTTAATGGAAATAAGAGGTGATCAAAAAATCAGTGACCAGAACCCAGAGGAAAAGATTCAGGCTTTAAAAAAATATGGGAAAGATCTTGTTGAGCTTGCTAGAAAAGGTAAACTTGATCCTGTGATTGGAAGAGATGAAGAGATAAGAAGAGTTATGCAGGTTCTGGTGAGAAGGACAAAAAACAATCCTGTATTGATAGGAGAAGCAGGAGTTGGAAAAACAGCTATTGTTGAAGGCATAGCATTAAGGATCGTACATAAAGATGTTCCTGAAATTTTAAAAAACAAAAAAATCATAGCACTTGATATTGGTAGTCTTCTTGCAGGAACAAAATACAGGGGCGAATTTGAAAATAGATTAAAAGCAGTAATAAAAGAAGTAGAAAAATCCAATGGGGAAATAATACTTTTTATTGATGAAGTTCATACAATTGTAGGAGCAGGAGCTGCAGAGGGTGCAATTGATGCTTCAAATATGCTTAAACCTGCTCTTGCAAGAGGGGAACTACGCGCAATTGGTGCAACAACCCTCAATGAATATAAAAAATACATCGAAAAAGACTCAGCACTTGAAAGAAGATTTCAACCCGTTTTTGTAAAAGAATCATCTATTGAAGACACAGTTTCTATTCTAAGAGGATTAAAAGAAAAGTATGAAATCTATCATGGTATAAAAATAGCAGATACAGCTTTAATTGCTGCAGCAACACTCTCGGACAGATACATTACTGATCGTTTCCTTCCAGATAAAGCAATTGACCTGGTTGATGAAGCATCTTCCAAATTGAGAATTGAAGTCGACTCAAGCCCTGAAGAGCTCGATGAATTAGAAAGAAAAATAATGCAGAAAGAAATCGAACGCCAGGCACTAAAAAAAGAAAATAGCTCTGATTGCAGAGAAAATTTAAAGACATTAATTGATGAACTTGAAAACTTGAAAGTAAAAAGAGATAAAATAAAAACTCAATGGAACCTTGAAAAATCTTTAATGAAAAAATTAAGTGTTTTAAAAGAAGAAATTGATTACTTAAAAAATCAACAGCAAGAAGCAGAAAGAAAAACCGATTATGCTATTGCATCCCAGATACAATATGAAAAAATTCCCGGGAAAAATAGAGAAATTGAAAACACTCAGAACAAACTATCAAAAATTCAAAAAGAGAAAAAGATTATAAAAGAAGAAATAAATGAAGAGGATATAGCTGAAGTAGTTTCTAAGTGGACAGGTATTCCTGTGAATAAACTATTAAAAGGGGAAAAAGAAAAACTTATTAAAATGGAAGATAATCTGAAAAAAAGAGTCAGGGGACAGGATGAAGCCATAAATGCTGTATCAAGAGTAATACGTCGTTCAAAAGCAGGGCTTCAGGACCCGAAAAGACCCATTGGCTCATTTTTATTTCTTGGACCTACAGGTGTTGGTAAAACTGAGTTAGCAAAGACTTTAGCTGAATTTATCTTCAATAGCGAAAAAACAATGGTTAGAATTGATATGTCTGAATATATGGAAAGACATTCAGTAGCCAAATTAATAGGAGCTCCTCCTGGTTACATTGGATATGATGAGGGTGGCCAATTAACAGAAGCAATCAAGAGAAGACCTTATTCTTTAATACTTTTAGATGAGATTGAAAAAGCTCACCCAGATATATTCAATGTTTTACTACAAATACTTGATGATGGAAGATTAACAGATGCTAAAGGTAAAACTATTAATTTTAGTAATACAATTATTATTATGACATCCAATTTGGGCTCTGAGCTTATTCTGGATAAAAGAGATTACAAAGAAATTAAAAGAGAAATAGACGAACTTTTATATAAAAACTTCAAACCTGAATTCCTTAATAGGATTGACGAAATCATTACATTTAAACCCCTAAATCAAGAAACAATAAAAGAAATAACTCTCATAGAGATCAAAAAATTATCAAAACTATTAAAACCATCGAAAATATCAATTGATATTACTAATGATGCGATCTCCAAATTAGCTGAGCTTGGATATAATCCTGCACTTGGTGCAAGACCATTAAAAAGGGTTATTCAGAGAGAAATTCAGGATAAGTTATCAACCCTTATATTAGAAGGGAAACTTCTTCAAAATACAAAAATAAAAATTGATTACAAGGAAGATAAATTTATCTTTGAATAATAGGATCAGGTCCACGTGGCTGTCTCATAATCCTTTTTAGACCAATGTTTTAGGCCATTTTTTTTGAACATTATACCCGCCTTTCTTAAAAATTGCTATATTAAGTAAATTAAATCAATATCCTTACTTATTTTTACGAAATTAACTTACTTTTTATATTCATTCATTACTTTTTTTATCCAAACCCCAGATCATTTTCCTTCCAGAGCTTTTTCAACCCTAAAAAACATTTTTTTATCAATTATATCAATATTATTGAAACATTTTTGTCAATCACCTTGGCTAATATTTAACGCTCTTATTAATTGAGTTTTGAGACAGCCACGTGTACTTGACCTCTTTACTATATTAATATTTATTTTATTTTAATTTTATGAAGTATCCAAGTTTCCTTTTCAATGTCTTCAGTCAGTTGATAAAAATATTCTTTGTAAATTGTAAATGGTGCAACTGTGTTAGGTGCGAGCATTTTAATTTCTATAAAAATATCTTTTATATAATTTCCTTGGAGGTCATAAATAAAACATTTATTATCTGCGTTTTTTTTCATATAGGTGAATATGTAGATTTTATTATCTGCAACACAGCATGTCAGAATGTCTGGGTAATTTTTAGGGAATATAGTTACTCTTTTAAAGAATTCCACATTAAAACGATAGGGCGGATATATCTCCCAGTATTTGATTATAGCATTATGGTCATTTTTGGTAAATGGAATTTTCGCACATTTACGCTGAATTATTTTAATACTTTTTCCATTGTAGTCAAATATTTCAACAACAAATCCCTCATGGTGAGCAATAACGATTCTATCTTTGCATGTATCAAAAAAGCAAATCTGAAAAAGACCCCTTTTTTTCGTTTTTTTGTCAGCATAATGTTTACCCCGGTAAAGCTCTTTTAATGGTTTCAATTCAGAATTGAAAAGTGTATAGCCAATATAATAGTTGTCTTCAGAAAGCATCCTGGTACCAACGAACTTTTCTCTAATTGGCTTTACTATACCTGCTAAATCGAATAGGTTTTGTTTTTTTTCTTTAATCAAATTGCCTTCGAGTGAAAAAAAACTAAGTTTGTTTTCTGAGGTTATGAGCAACTGGTTTTTGTAAAAATTAGGATATATATGACCGATGAATTCACCTGGGCCTTCACCTTTTCGTCCTATCTGTTTCAAAAATGTATAATCCTTTGTTGCATAAGTTTTGATTATACATGAATCGTCAACTATGAATATGTATTCGTTATTCATTATAATAGTTGAAGGATTGTTCAGCTCTTTCAAAGTGAAATTCTCTTTTAGATATCCCAATAATATTGTTGATGATAAAACAAAAAAAACTATTAAAATAATTTTATTTGTCATGTTACCTCCTATTTACGAAAATTTTCAGGAATGATTTCGAACGCTTTGGAATTGTTTTTCGTTAAAGATTCTGGGGTCAGGTCTTGTATTTTGCATATACCCAGTGAACATGAAATATTTAAATTTTATCATAAATGCAAAATACAAGACCTGACCCCATTACCATTACTCATGGGACAACAATATTATCAAAGATTTCAGTAATAATATCATCAGAAGTCATCTCCTCTGCCTCAGCTTCATAAGAAAGAATAATTCTATGTCTCAAAACATCTCTTCCAATCATCTTTATATCCTCTGGAGTCACATAAGCTCTTCTTTTTATAAAAGCAAGGGCTTTTGCAGTTTCGGTTAAATAAATCGATGCTCTCGGAGAAGCACCATACTGAATAAGATTCTTCAATTTCCCGGCTCTTGATTTTTCAGGATACCTGGTTGCAAAAACCAGATCAATAATATAATTCTTTATTTTCTCATCTACATAAACCATTTTATAAGATTTACCAATTCTAAAAATATCCTCCTTTGAGCAAACAGTTCTTACATTCAGATTGTTCTTTGATGTCATTCTTTCCACAATTGCCTTTTCTTCCTCTTTTGAAGGGTAAGTGATTTTTATTTTTAATAAGAATCTATCGATTTGAGCTTCAGGTAATGGATATGTACCTTCCTGTTCAATTGGGTTTTGGGTTGCCATAACCATAAAAGGAGGTTCAATTTTATGGCTTTTTTCGCCTATAGTTACTTGCAATTCCTGCATTGCTTCAAGTAAAGCACTTTGAACCTTTGCAGGAGCTCTATTTATTTCATCTGCTAAAAGCAAATTTGAGAAAACAGGACCTTTTCTCGTGTAAAAATCGGATGTTTTTGGATTAAACACAAGTGTTCCTGTTAAATCAGCTGGAAGCAAATCAGGAGTAAACTGAATTCTACTGAATTCCAGATCAATTACTTTTGCAAGAGTTCTAACAGCAAGTGTTTTTGCCAATCCTGGTACACCCTCTAAAAGTACATGCCCTGAAACCATTAATGCAATCATCATCTTTTCTAATAGCTCTTTTTGACCAACAATGACTTTCCCCATTTCCATCAATATATTGTCTATAATCTGACTTTCCTCATTTATTTTCTCATTTATATATGAAATATCCTGGTTCATTTAATCCTCCTAACCATTTTGTAATCTATAATCAATGCCTCTTATTTCAACAACTTCTGTCATTTCATATAACCTGCTTCTTATTCGATCACCAACTCTTTGAGATAAAGACTCTATTCCACTTGAAAAGTCATCAAAATAATTTGTAGCACATAAGGTCACCTTTTTATCATTATATCTTTTGTTAAATAGATAATAAATATTGTCATAAACCCAGGGGCTTATTTTAGATGCCCCTAATTCATCAAATAATAAAAGCTCAACCTCAGATAGCTTGTTAATTAATTGATTTATACTTGAAAAATCTCTAGAAGAAACATCTTGACCAGAACGCATTTCCCTAACAAGGTCATTCCAATCAATATAAAAAATATCTATGCTCTTGAACTTCTTTATTAATTCAGTTGCAATTGAACACAATAAGCGGGTCTTCCCAATACCAACAGGACCTTGAAATAAAAGCCCATCATAAACACCTGGATAATTATCAATAAATT
>Ga0209121_10001485_pt1 | contig 24588 bp, 22 predicted proteins | sample Cruoilmetagenom3_FD_187292 | JGI IMG/M metagenome (GOLD analysis project Ga0209121, IMG submission 187292) | Oil polluted marine microbial communities from Coal Oil Point, Santa Barbara, California, USA - Sample 3 (SPAdes) (version 2) | ecosystem: Environmental > Aquatic > Marine > Oil seeps ... | reverse complement strand
TAGGGTAAGGAAGGGGCGGGCGCTTGCGCGCCCTTCAATGGGGCCTCCGGCGGGGCAGCTATTGTTTTGGGGCCGGGCAGAATGCCCGGCGGCTGTACTCACTGGGCCGGGTTGGATTTGCGACCCTTTCACAAAGCCAGCGTCAATCCTTGTTGGCCAATTGGGGTGCCAGCGTTCGGGCGCGGATTGCCCGCCGCGCCCCGCGTGGTGTCGGCAAGGGCCGTGCAAGCCTGCGCATCACAGTCAGCGGTTCCGGGCAGATTTTAGGGGTTAGCTTGCAACGCGCATCAGGCAACACCGAGCTGGGCCGCCTTGCCCTGGCAGACGTGCGTAAAGCAGGCCGCTTTGTAAAAACCCCCCGAAACTGGGCATATCACAACACAGTTTCACGCTTCCCATAGCGTCACGCTGAGGTGACTTCCCCTGCAAGGTGCAAATACGATGATGAGGGCCTGCCAGAGGTGACCGGCTGCTGCGCTCTGAACCCACAGGGGGGGGAGCGGCGCCGTCGTGCGATCCACCCGCCTTTTCCACGAACGGCCCGAGGCTTTTGCCACCCCTCTCCGAGCCCCAAATGCGCCGCAGACCGCGCCGCTTTGACCCCGCTCGCGCGTCCTGCCATTGGCGAAACCTTCCGACAAGTCCTGTTTTCCGCGCGGCATTCGTTGCGCACGTCCAACCCCATTCGACTTTGAAAGCCGCCTTATCGGGTGCCCAGGAATCCGGCGCCCCAAAAAGCAAACCGACGTATTGCAATGCGGGATTTCTGTAGATAGTTATGGGCCTATAACCTTTCGAGAAGGAAACTCTCATGCCAAGCCGCCCACAAGCGCCGTCCACAGTCCGCCGCTGGATAAAGCCCATGGCGGCCGTTGCGATGATTTTTGGGGTCATGACCGTTTTTTCCGGGGGCAGCGTGTTGTTCGGGTCTGTTGCCTCTCGGGCATCTGCCGGGAATTACGTCGGGTTTGTTCTTTGGTTCAACTTTCTTGCGGGTGGGGCCTATGTTCTGGCCGGCATCGGCTTGTGGCTGAACAAAAGCTGGGCGGTGCGACTGTCTGCCCTAATTGCCATCGCAACCGCATTTGTTGCCTTTGGCTTTGCTGTTGTGGTTCTGCGTGGCACCCCGTTTGAGATGCGCACAGTCGGCGCGCTAGCTCTGCGGTTTACCGTCTGGGCCGCGATCGCGGTGATAACGAAACGGGCCCAGAGATCAGCATGAAATCGCGCAAGTCCTCCGGTGATCGCAAGGCCGAGATTTTGGCCACGACCCTTGATCTGGCGTTCGACGTCGGCCCGGACCATGTGACAACTGGCATGATCGCGGCGCGGCTTGGCCTGACCCAGCCGGCGATCTACAAGCATTTTCCCAAAAAGGAAGACATCTGGCGCGAGGCCACCGAAGCGTTGTGCGCACGGATACGCGATAACGTCCGACTGGGCATACAAACCGGGGCAAACCCCGTCGAAAATTTGCGGCTGCTTGTTCTGGGGCACCTTCGCCTGGTCGCCCAAACGCCGGCCTTGCCGGAAATCATGGTGACCCGTGATCCGACCGGCACCCTGACCGACGCACGGCGGGCAATTCAGGCTGAAATGGCTGCTTTTCGCATGTCCCTGACCCGGAACATTGAAATGGCGCAGGCGGCAGGACACCTGCGCGCAGGGTTGTCCGCCGAAGACGCCGCGACATTATTGTTTGGGATCATTCAAAGCCTGGTGCTGCGCCTGATCGTGACCCGAAACGCCACCCTCCTTGTGCAGGACGGCGCGCGTTTGCTTGACCTGCAACTGACGCTCTTCATGAATGAAGGATACGACCCATGAAAACCGGTTTCAAACTGGCCCTGATCACCCTTCCGATTGCCGCCATCGGCGTGGGAATTCTGGCATTTGTCGTTTCCAACAGTCCGCCACCGGCCCGCATCGAGCTTGCCGAACGCGCCAGCGCGGTCCGCGTGATCACCGCAGAACGCCAGGCCATTGTGCCGACGATTGTCGGGTTCGGATTGGTTTCCCCGGCGCGCACCTTCGAGGCGATTGCCGAGGTCGGTGGAACGATCGAATATGTGAATCCGGGGCTGCGCGACGGGCAGATCCTGCCAGCGGGCACAACGCTTTTGCGTCTGTCGCCGATTGATTTCAACTTGGCCATTGCCCAGGCCAACGCCAACATCCGGTCTGCCGAGGCGCGTCTGGCTGAACTGGATGTGTCTAAGGCTAACCAGCGCGCCGCATTGGATATCGAACGCGAAGCTCTGGCGGTAAAGGCTTCGGACCTCGCCCGGGCCGAGGCCTTGTTCGCCGCGGGAACTCTGACGCAAAGCGCGCGTGACGCAGCGCGCGCCGCGCATCTGACGCAACGCCAGAAGGTGCAGGGCGCCGAAGGGTCGCTGGCCCTGATCCCGACCCAACGCGCGGTTCAGGCCGAACAGATCGCCGTCTATCAGACCACGCTTGCCACGGCTGAACGTAACCTTGAGCGCAGTGAACTGACCCTTCCTTTTGCCGCGCGGGTCGCGAGCCATAGCGTTGAGGTCGGGCAGTTCCTGAAGGTGGCTCAGACCGCCGCGAGTTTTGACGGGATTGAAAATGCCGAGGTCACGGCGCAGATGTCCATGGGGTCATTGCGCAGTCTGATGCAGGCTGGCCAGTCCGGGGCAAAAGTCCTGCCGATGGACCCGACCCGGATGGGAGAGGTTCTGCGCGATATGGGCTTGAGCGCCCAGGTCCGGCTGCGCTTGGGGACCGAACTGGTCACATGGCCTGCCATCGTGGACCGGATCAGCGACGAGATTGACCAGAAGACCGGAACGGTCGGCGTGGTGGTGCAGGTGCAGGCGGCCTATGGTCAGACCGGCGAAGGCATCCGCCCGCCTCTGACCAAGGGCATGTTTGTCGATGTTACGCTCAGCGGCGCACCGATCACGGGGATCGTCCTGCCACGCAGTGCGCTGCATGACGGCCTGGTTCACATCGCCGATGACGACAATCGTCTGCGGATCATCGAGGCCACGCCGCGGATGGTCCAGGGCGGGGTCGCGCTGTTCACCGACGCTGTTGCCGAAGGCAGCCGCATTGTGCTCAGCACCCCCAGCCCGGTGATCGAAGGGCTGTTGCTGGACCCGCATCCGGACACTGGTCTGATGTCGCAGCTTCTGGCCCAGGATGCAGCACAATGATCCGGTTCTTCGCGGCGCACCCGACGATTGCCAACCTGCTGATGATCCTGTTTCTGGCAGCGGGGCTGTTCGTCAGCCCAAGCCTGTTGCGCGAAACCTTCCCGCGCGCCGCCCCCAGCGAAGTCGAGATCAGCGTGCCATACCCTGGTGCGCGGCCTGAGGAGGTTGAAACCGCCATTTGCGAGCGGGTTGAAACCGCGCTGGACGCGGTGACGGGCATCGACCGCTACGCATGCGAGGCGCGCGAAAATTCAGCGCGCGCCGTGGTAAAGATGCGCGAAGGGAGCGATTTTCAGGCCTTCGTGGCCGAGGTGAAGTCGGAAATCGATGCGATCAAGGACTTTCCCGATCGGGCCGAAGTCCCCACGGTCAGACCGCTGGGCCTGACCGATTTCGTTGCTTCTGTCGCCATCACCGGGCCAGAAATACGCAGCGATCTGAACGACTATGCCGAACGCCTTCGCACCGACATGTTGCGCTGGGGGGGCATTCCCAAGGTCGATATTCGCGGCTTTTCCACACGCGAATTACAGATTGATTTGCGGCCCGGAGACTTGCAGAAGTTTGGGATTTCCGTTGCCGACGTCGCGCGGTCTGTCCAGGCGGGCAGTCTGGATCTGCCCGCCGGCTCTATCGAAGCGCCAACCGAGACTTTGTTGATCCGCGTGACCGAAGAACGGCGCACCCCTGACGCATTGGCTGCGTTGATTGTACGGTCATCAACGCAGGGTGGCCAGGTCCGGCTGGGGGACATCGCCGATATCTCGCAAGGCTTCGCGTTGGACGATGACGTGATCTTGTTTGACGGCCAGCCCGCCGCAATCTTGGACATCACCAAGACCCGCGCCGAAGACAGCCTGCGCACGCTGGATGCGCTGAAGGCCTTCCTTGAGGCTGAGCGCGCCCAGGCCCCCGCTGGCGTGACGCTGGAAATCACCGCTGACGGGGCCTCGGTCGTGCGCGAGAGGTTGACGCTTGTCGTGATCAACGGGCTTCAGGGGCTGACGCTTGTGTTTCTGGTTCTGTGGCTGTTCTTCGGCTTCCGGTTTTCGTTCTGGGTGGCGATGGGGCTGCCCGTGTCGTTCATGGGCGGCGTCGCCCTGATGGGGTTGGTCGGCTATTCGTTGAACCTGATGACGACGCTGGGTCTGTTGATTGTCATCGGTCTGCTGATGGACGATGCCATCGTCATCGCCGAAAACATCGCCCGCCTGCGTGAAAAGGGCCGCAGCGCGCTGGATGCTGCCGTCGAAGGCGCGGCGCAGGTGTTTCCCAATGTGCTCGCCTCGTTCGGTACGACCGCGATGATCTTTGGCTCGCTCGCCTTCCTGTCCGGCGATCTGGGTGCAGTGTTGCGCGTGGTGCCGGTGGTGATGCTGTTTGTGTTGATGGTGTCGCTGGTCGAGGCCTTCCTGATCCTGCCCCACCACCTGATCCACAGCCTTGAGGTGTCAAACCACGCCACCGGCATACGCGCCCGGGTCGAGGCCACGGTGGACTGGGTCCGCGAACGCCTGGTTGGCCCGCTGGTCGACCTGACCATCCGCTGGCGATACGCGACCGCGGGGCTCAGCCTTGCGGTGCTGTTGATCGCGGTCAGCATGTTGGCAGGTGGGTATCTGAAATTCACCGCCTTCCCGGAACTGGATGGCGACACGGTTGTCGCCCGGGTGTTGTTGCCTCAGGGCACTCCCCTGTCGCAAACCGATCAGGTCATTGCCCAGCTAGAGGCCGGCCTGGACGAGGTCAACGCCACGCTGACGCCAAAGCAGCCCGACGGCACGCCCCTGATCCAGCATGTTTCGGTCTTTCACGGGTTGAACAAGGATGCGTTTGAAACGGGCGCTCATGTGGTCACGATCAGCGTTGATCTTTTGCCCTCGACCCAGCGGATCAGCAGCCCCGATGAAATCATGGAGCTTTGGAGCAGCATTGTCGGGCCGGTGCCGGATGTGATCAGCCTGAAGTTTGCCGAAAGCACCATCGGACCGGCCGGTATCGCGATTGATCTGCACCTGAAGGGGGATGATCTGGGCGCGCTCAAGGCCGCGTCGATCGAGTTGCAGGACTGGTTGTGGCACTATCAGGGGGTCACCTCGGTCCTGGACGACTTGCGGCCGGGCAAACGCGAACTGCGCGTGACGTTGACGGATGCGGCTGGCCCAATGGGGATCACCGCCGCGATGATCGCGGATCAGCTTCGCGCCGCCTATTTCGGCACCACGATCAGCGAGATGCAAGTGAACGGCAGCCTGGTCGAAGTCACCGCCCAATTCGGTGCCGATGACCGGGCCAGCCGCGACCTTTTCGACGATTTCACGGTCACCCGCACCGATGGCTCCTATGTTCCATTAGAGGTCGTGGCGGATGTCGAAATGGGCCAGGGATACAGCCGGATCAACCGCGAAGACGGGGTGCGCAGCGTGACCGTTCAGGGGTCGATAGACACGCGCATTGCGAATGCGAACGCCATTGTCAGCGACACCCAAACACGTTTTTTACCGGGACTTCTGGAGCGTCACCCCCGCGTCTCCCTTGATGTCGAAGGTCAGAACGCTGAGGCGACGACAACACAGAAATCAATGCTTAAAGGCTTCGCGATCGGGCTTTTGGGGGTCTTCCTGCTGCTCAGCTTTCTGTTCCGATCCTATCTGGAACCCATCGTAGTGATGCTGGTGATCCCGCTTTCCCTGCCTGGTGCGATTTTCGGGCATATGGCGATGGGTCTGGATTTTTCGATGCCCAGCATGCTGGGGTTCGTGGCGCTGGCCGGGGTCGTTGTGAACAACTCGATCCTGCTGGTGGATTTTGTCAAACACGAACATGCAGATGCGACCAGCGTATCCCAGGCGGCGGCGCGCGCGGCGCGGGCACGGTTCAGAGCGATTTTTCTGACCACCACGACAACCACGGCGGGGTTGTTGCCGATCCTGACCGAAACCAGCCTTCAGGCGCAGATCCTGATTCCACTGGTGGCCAGCCTTGTCTTTGGCCTGTTAAGCGCCAGCTTGGTCGTGCTGTTCGTTCTGCCCGCGGTTTACGCGATCCTGGATGACCTTGGCCTCAGCACCTTGGCCAAGGCAGGCTAACTTTGATGTTTACCGCAATGCTATGTGAACATCTGCGCAGCAAGGTGGCGTGGTCATCAGCGCCAAGCCCGACGCCAGGCGTGTCTTTCCCTGCCCGTCACTCTGCAAACATGTAAGCACCCGGTTTGGTTGCCCAATTCACGACCAAGCCCTCCTTTCATGACAAGGCCGCACGGCGCTGCCAACTCTAAGCAGCCAAACTCATGGATGCTGGGTCTGTCCCCGGCGCCCATGCCAAGAAACGTGGGTAAAATCCGGGGGCGGATTCCGCGATTGAGCATCTGCTCAATTTCCTGTCTTATGCGGACAAGATGACGCCCCAAAGGGGTCTGGCGAAAGGAAAGCCATGCTGAGCGCTGTGCCTGACGATCGTGATTGCACGCTGGATGCGGCACTGGCCGACCCTGACCGGCGTGCGCGGCAGGTTCAAGCCAATGTGACCGCCCTGCGTCTGGCCGTTTGCCAGGAGATGGCGCGGGATAAATTTTCCGATCTGGCTGGCGAAACGGCCAAAGAAAAAGACCATTTGCGCGAAAAGGACACTGCATGAGCGACACGTACACGCCCCCCGAAGTCTGGACATGGGACGCTGAAAACGGCGGCGAATGGGCCAAGATCAATCGCCCGATTGCCGGGGCCACGCATGACGCTGACCTGCCTGTCGGCACGCATCCGTTGCAGCTGTATTCGCTGGGAACACCGAACGGCCAGAAGATCACCATCATGCTCGAAGAACTGCTGGCGCTGGGCGTGCGCGGTGCGGAATATGATGCCCACCTGATCCGGATCGGCGAAGGCGACCAGTTTTCGACCGGGTTCGTGGATGTGAACCCGAACTCGAAAATCCCGGCGCTGTTTGACCGCGAAACCATGTCACGCGTGTTTGAAAGCGGCGCGATCCTGTTGTACCTGGCTGAAAAATTCAATCGGTTCCTGCCCCGTGGCGAAGCCCGCACCGAGGTGATGAACTGGCTGTTCTGGCTGCAAGGCTCGGCGCCCTATCTGGGCGGTGGGTTCGGCCATTTCTATGCCTATGCGCCCGAGAAGTTTGAATACCCGATCGACCGGTTCACCATGGAGGTCAAACGCCAGATGGACGTTCTGGATCGCGAGCTGGCCGACTATGAATACCTGGGCGGGGATGACTACACGATCGCCGACATGGCGACCTGGCCCTGGTACGGAAACCTGGTCTTGGGCGAGGCATATGGTGCGGGCGAATTCCTGGATGTGACCAGCTATAAGAACCTGCGCCGCTGGGCCGAAGACATTCTTGAACGCCCCGCGGTGCAACGTGGCCGTATGGTGAACCGTACCTGGGGTCCACCCGAAGGCCAGCTGCACGAACGCCACGATGCGTCTGATTTCGACCTACGTACCCAGGACAAACTGGACCCTGGCAGCGGGGCAAAGTGACGGGGTCGCTATGGGCCGATACCGCGGATCATGTCGGCCGCCTTTTCGGCAATCATGATCGTTGGCGAATTCGTATTGCCTGAGGTGATCAGGGGCATCACCGAGGCATCGACCACACGCAAACCGTCAAGGCCTTTGACCTTCAGTTGTTCGTCGACAATCGCGTCGGGGTCCGAGCCCATGCGCGCGGTTCCGCTGGGATGGAAGATGGTCGACGCGACCTGACCCGCCCCTTGCGCCAACTCCGCGTCGGTCTGAAACTGCGGTCCGGGTTTGAATTCCTCGGGCTGGTACTGGGCCAGCGGCGCTTGCGACATGATCTGGCGGGTCAGGCGAATTGCGCGTGCAGCAACCAGACGATCCCCTTCGGTCGACAGATAGTTGGGCTGAATTTCCGGATGCGCCATAGGGTCCGGCGATGTGATCTTCACATGCCCCCGGCTTTCGGGACGCAAATGGCACACGCTGGCGGTGATGGCGGGGAAATCATGCGGGGCCTGACCAAAGGCCTCTAATGTGACCGGCTGAACGTGGTATTCCAGATCCGGCGTCGCCACATCCGGGGACGAATGGGCAAAGGCCCCCAACTGGCTGGGGGCCATCGACATCGGACCCGTGCGCTTCAACAGATACTCCAGCCCGATCTTTGTCTGGCCCCACAGGCTGTTGGCCATGGTGTTCAACGTCTTGGCCCCGGTGACCTTATAGGCACAACGGATTTGCAAATGGTCTTGCAGGTTTGCCCCGACGCCGGGGCGGTCCAGCACCACGTCGATCCCGTGCGATTGCAACAAAGCGCCCGGCCCGACCCCGGACAGTTGCAACAGTTGCGGCGATCCGATTGCGCCGGAGGACAGGATCACCTCGTGGCGCGCTTGAACCTGTGACAGTGTTCCCTTGCGGCGGAACTGAACGCCGCTGGCCCGGCGGTCGTCGAATGTCACGCGTTCTGCCTGAGCGTGGGTCATGACCGTCAGATTACTGCGCGATTTGGCCGGGCGCAGGAACCCTTTCGCCGTGCTCCACCGCCACCCGGCGCGTTGATTGACCTTGAAATAGCCGACACCGTGGTTGTCACCGCGATTGAAATCCTCCGTTTCGGGCAGACCTGCGGCGATGGCGGCCTGTTTCCAGGCGTCCAGAATGTCCCACCGCAAGCGTTGCCGATCGACATGCCATTCGCCGCCCGTGCCGTGGGCCTCGTCCGCGCCGCCATAGTAATTTTCGGATTTCATGAAATAGGGCAGGACGTCGTCCCAGCCCCAGCCGGACAATCCCATCTGTCGCCAGCCGTCGTAATCCGCCGCCTGTCCGCGCAGATACAGCATGCCGTTGATCGAAGAACAGCCGCCCAGCACGCGCCCACGCGGATACAAAAGCGACCGGCCGTCCAGACGTTCACAGGGGGCGGTCTGAAAGCCCCAGTCGGTGCGCGGATTGCCGATGCAATACAGGTATCCGACAGGAATGTGGATCCAGTGGTAATTGTCGCTGCCCCCGGCCTCTAACAGCAACACGCGCTTGTCGGGATCTTCGCTCAGCCGGTTGGCCAGAACGCAGCCCGCGCTGCCGGCCCCAACGATGACATAGTCATATGTTCCGAAATCCTGCATCTTGCGCTCCCCATCGCGCACCCAAAGGTGCCGTTGGGCAAGTCTGGGCGAAAGCCGGGGCTGTGGATAGTCACATATACAGACAGCAACTGTGCAATTTCGTTCAGATTTGATTTGCGCTATGGTTGGATCAGAAGGACATGCCCCATGACACAATCGCTGGATTGGAACGACATTCGTATTTTTCTGGAGGTCACCCGTGCCAAACGGCTGAGCGGTGCCGCGCGCCGTTTGGGGGTCAGTCATACGACCGTTGCGCGCCACATATCGCGGCTGGAGGCGCTGCTGCACAACCGCCTTCTGGAGCTTGGCGAAGACGGCCTGACACCCACCGATGCTGGCGCCGCGCTGATCCCCATCGCCGAAAAGATGGAGGCCAGGGCAGGCGAAGTCATGGACCGATTGCAACTGCCCGGCGCCCTGACCGGACGGGTGCGTATTGGCGCGCCCGATGGGTTTGGCAACGCCGCCCTGTCACGGATGTTGCCTGCAATCGTCACAGAGGAGCCCAATCTGGACATCGAACTGGTTCCGGTCCCGGCCTCGCACAAACTGTGGAATCGCGACGTGGATATTGCTATTAGCCTGGATCGTCCGACCTCGGGTCGGCTGGTGATCCAAAAGCTGACCGACTATGATCTGCGGCTGTATGCAACGCCGGAATTTCTGGCCGCCCACCTGGTGCCGACCCGCCGCAATGACTTGGTGGGCTTTCCGGTTGTGGGCTACATTGACGAACTGCTTTACACCGATGAGTTGGATTTCAACCGGTTGGTCCATCCCGGGCTAAAAACTGTCTACAGGGCGGCCACGGTTCAGGCCCAGTTGGACGCCGTGACCAGCGGGGTCGGGATGGGCGTCCTGCCTTGCTTTATGGCTGCGGGGACGGATCTGGTGCCGATCCTGCCGGATCTGATCGGATTTACCCGGGCCTATTGGCTGCTTTACGGCGAAGAGGATCGTGAGATTGCACGCATCCAACGCGTGGCGCGGTTCATCCGCGAGGTCACCAAAGCGCGCGCGGCGCAATTTCGCTTTCAGGGCGCGGTTGATGCGGCGGGGGCTTCGGCCCCGACAGTCACCTGAAATCAAGCGATCGAAGATACCCCCGCCCACCCGTGATGGTGGGATCAGGCGACGGTGACCGTAACGCTGGCGGGATCCAGCCCGGCCGCGCCCGCCACCTCGGCGACCTTTACATCGGCCAGAAAGATGTCGGCGCCGGTGCCATCTGGCCAGTCCACAACGGACACGGTCAGCGGGCCGGTGTAATCCGCCGGGTTCAGGCTGCCGTCGATGGTCAGGCTGTCCTCGGCGGGGTTGAAATCGGTGATCGTGGCAAAGGTCAGGTTCGGGTCGTATTGCGCGTCCACCACAAGGGTGAAGCTGTCATTGCCCGTGCCGCCGGTCAGCGTATCGTTGCCCTGGCTGGTGATCTGATCCCAGCCCGTGCCGCCGTTCACCGTGGTGCCCGCCATCAGGTCGGCCAGCGTGTCGCGCCCGGCGGTCGAGATCACGTCGTTGCCCGCGTCGCCCGAGATCGCGTTGCGCCCCTGGGCGTCGGTGATCGTGTCCGCGCCTTCGCCACCTTGCAAGATGTCGTCGCCCGCGCCACCGGTCAGGGTATCTGCGTCGTCCTGGCCGAACAGCCGGTCGTTTCCGTCGCCGCCGACCAAGGTGTCGTTGCCTTCGTTGCCGCCCAGGATGTCATCGCCAAGCCCGCCCAACAGGGTGTCGTCGCCCAGGTTGCCGCTCATGTTGTCGTTGCCCAGGCCGCCGTCCAGGCTGTCGTCGCCGTCACCGCCGCGCAGAACATCATCGCCCGCGCCGCCAAACAACATGTCATCGCCCGCGTCGCCAAACAGCGTGTCCTTGGCGTCGCCATCGCCGCCCAGCAGCGTGTCGTTGCCATCGCCGCCGTGCAGCGTGTCGACATCCGTGCCACCGTCCAGCACGTCGTTGCCATCGCCCCCGGACAGGTCATCATAGCCGACCCCGCCCAGCACCGTGTCATCGCCGTCGCCGCCATGCAATGTGTCGCGATCCAACCCGCCATCCAACGTGTCATTGCCCGCGCCACCGATCAGAGTATCCCAGCCCGCGCCACCGTTCAGCGTGTCGTCGCCATCGCCACCTTCCAGCGTGTCGTCGCCCGGGCCACCGTTGGCCGTGTCATTGCCCGCGCCTGCCAGCAATGTGTCGTCACCGCCCAGCAGGTCATAGGCCGCGGGGGCCGTGCTGTCGGTGTGGTCGAAACGGTCGTTGCCTTCCGTGCCGTCGTGTTCTTCGGGATCAAGTTCGGGCTCGGGCTCGGTCTCGTCCCCTGTGGGGGCCAGAAAAGCCACGCCCAACAGAAGGGGCAGGAGGAGGGCCAGCATCTCCATGATAGTTCACACCTTTCAACGCGTTACGCGGGCACACACAGGCGCGCCCGTTCTTCCCTCACTCGCTCACCCAAAAAGTAAGCGGTGACGCGGGGCAGGGCAAGGCTTTCTGCATCGGGACCCCAGACAGGCGCATCTGTCGCGGCTGATGGTTAACGGAACGGGGGTATCGTTTCTGGCGCCCGTTCAATCCGGGCCAAGGCGTGGATTGTTGCCGCGCCGCCGCCCGCCCTGACCACAGAAAGCCGGCGGGCGGGATTGATTCGCTTAATCGACCGCCGGGGCTCCGCCCTGGAAGTCATTGCCGTTCACATAGTCGCAAGGCGTGTCCTGCATTTCCAAATGTAGCCCGGTGCCGGTGAAAGGATGGGCGCGGGCCAGGTCTTCGTCGACCTCGATGCCCAGGCCGGGCGCAGTCGGGGCGATGATGAAGCCGCCCTCCCAGGTGATCGAATTCTTGATCAACGCCAGGTGAAAATCACCGCCCTTCTGGATCGTTTCAGCCATCAGAAGGTTCGGGATATTGGCCGCCAGCTGAATATTGGCAGCCCATTCGATGGGCCCGGCATACAGATGCGGCGCCATCTGGGCATTATACACCTCGGCCATGGCGGCGATCTTTTTCGTCTCCAGAATGCCGCCGGAGCGGCCCAGTGCCGGTTGCAGGATCGACGCCGCCCCCTGGCGCAGGATCGGTGCGAATTCTGCCTTGGTGGTCAGTCGTTCGCCCGTTGCAATCGGAATGCTGGTCGCCCGCGCCACCCGCGCCATCTGGGTGACGTTGTCGGGCGGCACGGGTTCTTCGAACCACAACGGCGAATAGGGCTCTAACGCCTTGGCCAGACGGATCGCACCGCCGGTTGAAAACTGGCCATGCGTGCCAAACAATAGGTCGGCGCGGTCGCCCACGGCGTCGCGGATCGCCTTGCAGAAGGCGGCTGACTGGCTGATGTCGCTCATCGCAGGCATGTGGCCGCCGCGCGCCGTATAGGGTCCAGCTGGGTCGAATTTCACCGCCGTGAACCCGTCGGTCACCATCTGCGCGGCGCATTCGGCGGCCAGGTCGGGCGAGGTCCAGAAATCCGCCATCGACTGATGGTCCAGCGGATACAGATAGGTATAAGACCGGATCCGTTCGTTCATCAGCCCGCCCATCAGGGCATAGACTGGCCGCTCATGCGCCTTGCCGATGATGTCCCAACAGGCGATTTCCAACCCGGAAAATGCGCCCATGACGGTCAGGTCCGGCCGTTGCGTGAACCCCGAGGAATAGGCGCGGCGGAACATCATTTCGATGTTTTCCGGGTTCTCGCCCAGCATGTGGCGTTCGAATACATCGGTGATGACGGCGCGCATGGCGTCCGGGCCGATTGAGGCGGCATAGACCTCGCCCCAACCAACAATTCCGGTGTCTGTGGTGACTTTGACAAAGATCCAATATCGCCCGCCCCAACCCGGTGCAGGGGGGGCGGTGACGATGATGTCGAGGTCTTGCAGCTTCATGCGTAGGCTCTCCTGTGCAACGGGGATCTCCCGCCAGTCACCGCCGCCTGCGGCGTCGTTTCCTGTTGGGCGTGGCCGTGCTGGCGCACGGCGTCAGCGCCCGGCTTGGCGGTGTGCGCGGCCCAGAGCGGTATAGGTCAGCCAAATCGCAGCCCGCATATGGTTTTCGATGGCCACGCCTGTCATGGCTTATGCCTTGTCGAACAGGATGACGTTGCGCCGCGCCGCGCCGGATTTCGTGTTGGCGATGGCCTCGTTGATCTGGTCCAGGGTCCAGCGCCCGGACACCAGTTCGTCCAGTTTCAGGCGGCCCTGTTCATACAGGTCGACCATCCAGGGGATGTCGCGACTGATCACCACGTCGCCCATTTTGCTGCCGACCATGCCTTGGCCAAGAGCTGCCAGAATGACGGGCTCATAGGTCGACATGTCGCCGGAATGGGGCATACCCACCATGATGACCTTGCCGCCCGGGGCCAGATATCGCGGCGCGCTGTCATAGGCCGGAATCGCGCCAACAGTGACCAGAACCGCGTCGGCCCCGCGCCCGTTGGTGGCCTTGCGCACCGCGCGCCACGGCGCTTTGTCGGTCGCCAGAACGCCATGTGTCGCGCCGAAATCCATGGCTGCGTCCAGCTTTTCCTCGCTCATGTCGATGGCGATGATGCGGCTGGCGCCTGCGATGCGCGCGCCTTGGATCGCGTTCAGCCCGACACCGCCTGCACCGATGACAACGACGGTCTGACCAGCGCGGATGTTGGCGGAATTCACCACCGCGCCAACGCCGGTGATCACACCACAGGCCAACAGGGATGCGCTGTCCATCGGGATGCCTTCGGGCAGTTTCACAACCTGGCTTTGTTCCACCACGACCTTTTCGGCAAAGGCGCCACAGGCCATAGCCTGATGCAATGTGCTGCCATCCGCTGTGGCGATCGGCCCCTGATCGCCATCATAGGGCGTTTCGCAGGTCACCGGGCTGCCCGAAGAACAGGACGGACAGCTTTGACAGGCGCGGATCAGGGTGACAACCACTGGATCGCCAACGCTCAGGCCGCGCGTATGGTCGCCCACTGCGGTGACGCGTCCGGCGGCCTCGTGGCCGTAAACCGCAGGCAGTGACCCGCCCCATGCGCCATCCGCAAAGGAGATATCGCTGTGACAGATGGCGACGGCTTCCAGCGTCACTTCGACTTCGCTGCCGTTCGGCGCGCGAATGGCGATGTCCTCGATCACCAGTGGTTGGCCGAATTCGTGACAGACGGCGGCTTTGATTGTTTGCATGGGGATCCCCGGTTTGATGTCCACCCAGATTGGGCGGGCAAATCCGCCCCTGCAAGTGAAATTTCAACAGGACGTCGCGTTCAGGTCAGGTTGGTCAGAACATCCGCCAGCCCCTTGGGGTCCGCGAAGAATGGCGAGTGTCCACAGTCCATGTCCGCCACGCTGTCCCACCCGGCGCTCATCGCGTGTTGGTATGCAGGCGGAATGGCTTGGTCGTGATTGCACCGGATATAGCTGCGCGCAAGGCTGTGGTCGCCGGTGATCGGTGTCATCGACGGCGCTGCGGGTTCATCGCACAGGTGTGTCCTGGCGTATTCGAGGGTGCCCGGCGGGCAGTCCTGATACAGTTTCTCCTGCACCAAATCGGGGCGAAAGTGGAAGCTGGACCGATCTTTGGCGGTGATAAACGCGTCTGCCAGCGGCTGTTCGGGCCAGGCGCGCCGCATCTCGACCAGGCTTTTCCCTGGCGCGGGCACATAAGCGCAGAGATAGACCAGCTGCGCGATCTTTTCCGGGGCAAAGCATGCGGCCTGGGTGATTGGAAACCCACCCATGGAATGGCCGAGCAGGGTCACCGGCGTGTCGATCGCCGCGAGGATCGCATTTGCATAGCTGGCAAGCGTCGCGTCCGTGATCGGTGTCGTGTCCGCCCCGTGCGCCGGTAGGTCGATGGCGCGTGCGCTGTGGCCGCGGTCTTGAAGGGCGGCAATCAGGTCACGAAAGCACCAGGCGCCGTGGCCCGTGCCGTGGATGAGCAAAAAGTCAGATATGGCCGATCTCCTTTAGAAAACCCGTTAAAAGGATGCCGTAGTCTGCGGGCTTTTCAACCGGAGACATATGCCCCGTGCCGCGCAGCAATTCGAACCGCGCACCGGCGATCAGATCAGCGGTTTCGCGCACCATGTCGGCGGGGGTGGACCCGTCTTCGGACCCGGCCGTGACCAGGGTGGGCAGGGTCAAACGGGCGGTGTTTTCATACAGGTCGGTTTCGGCGATGGCCGCGCAACAACCCAGGTATCCTTCGACAGGTGTGTCGCGCAGGCGGTCGGCGGCGGCTGCGACCATGCCGGGGTGGTCGCGATGGGTGGCGCGGGAAAACCACCGTTCCATGTTGGGGGCGACCACGGCCTCGATCCCGCCCGTGCGGATGGCTTCCATGCGGTTGGCCCAGGTCGCGGGCGTGCCGATCTTGACGGCGGTGTTGGACAGAACCATCGCGCGCACCAGATCCAGCCGTTCGGCGGCCAGACCCTGGGCGATCATGCCGCCGATCGACAAGCCAACAAAGACGCAATCACGCACATTCAGGCGGTCTAACAGCCGCGCCGCATCGGCCACCAGATCACCCATGTAATAGGGCCCGTCGGGGCAGGGGCTGACACCATGGCCGCGCATGTCCATTCGGATTACGCGCAGGCTGTCGGGCAGCTGTGCCACCACCCCGTCCCACAGCCGCAGGTTCGCGCCCAGGGCATGGGCGAAGACCACAACCGGCCCGTCACGCGGGCCGCTGTCCTCGTAATGCAAAGTCAGGGTGCCAAAGTCGGGCGGAGCGTCGTGCATGTCAGCCCCTCAGGCGCAGATGCGCCATGATCTGCCCGTGGTCCGAGGCCAGCTTGTTATACGGTGCCTCGGGGTGCGAGCCATCGGTGATGTGGTCATTCAGCACGCTGAAATAATCCATATCGGCAATCCGGTCCTCGTTTTCCGGGTGGAAATGGCGGCTGAGCAGGATCTGGTCGATGCTTTCAAACACACCCCCGAAGGCCGAGGTATAGACCATATCGCGCAGTGATTTGCGCACGAACAGTTTTTCGGCGGAATGCAGGCGCATGGTTTCGACCGCCGCCGTGATCGCCTTGGACTCGTCGTTGGAATACCGATCGCCGTATTTTTTGGCGTCATGGCGCAGCATCCAGGCATAGTTCTTGAACGGCACCTCGCCTGAGATGATTTCCGAACTGACCGCATGTTCGCCATCGTTGAAATCGCCCAGCGTGACGACGGGATTGCCCCGGCGCAGCTCAGCGACAATCAGATCGCGCAGCACCCAGGCTTCGGCCATGCGGCGTACAGCAGCGCGTAAGGAGCCAAGCGCGCGGCCGACGGGATCGTATTTCGTCAGGTCTTCTTCGGGCGCAAAGGTGGCACCATCGGGGCGGATGAATTCACCCAGCTTGGATTTCAGATGGCAGTTGAACAGGGTCACGACCTGATTGCCAACAGGAATGCGCACCTTCAGGACCGGGCGTGACAGGCGGCGCAGGGTATAGCTGCCCGCGTCCGCGTCGTCGCTGCCACGCAGGGGCTGGAACGGGATGGTCACGGGGGTGTCGAGGTCCTGGATCACCTCGGGTTCGCCGACAAAGCCCAGCCGCGACAGAACCGCAACACCCGGCCGCCGTTCCCCCGGCCCGCCATCGGCCACATTGGGCGCAAAGGCCAGCATGGCCGTGTCGTAAGGATCTACGGCCAGCTTTTTGAAAATGACCTTGCGGTGATAGCGTTTGCTGTGATCGGGCACAGTGGCGTCATTCAACGCATGCGCCCGGCGACTGGTTTCCGCCACGACATCGCGCAGGGCGTCTTCCTCAAAGATCTCCTGAAAGCCGACGACATCGGCGTCCAGCGTCAACAGCTGGTCGGCCATCCAGTCTTTCTTCCAAGCGTATTCCTCGGGGGTATAGCTTTGGAACTGGTAATATTCCTTGTCCGCGCCAATCAGGTTTTTGACGTTGAAGGATGCAATCGTGAATTCGCTCATGTCTGCCTCTCGTTTGTTTGTGCCATCTTGCGGTGGGCAATGTGACAGGGCAATGATTGGCCGCTGACAATACCGTGTCGTGCGGGGTTACCCAAACCGGTCCAGCGCCATGCGAAAGATCGGTGCGTCCACATTGCCGCCCGAGGCCACGACAGTCACCGCGTCGCCCCGTACCTGGTCACCCCGTACTTGGCCGTCATGATACAGCGCCGCCGCCAAGGCCACTGCGCCGCCGGGCTCGATCACGATCTTCAACCGGTTGAACGCGTCCGCCATGGCGCGCAGGCAGTCTTCCTCGGAAACCACCAACCCCGGTCCGCACAGGCGATGCATGATCGGAAAGGTGATGTCGCCGGGTTGCGGCGTGATGATGGCATCACAGATCGACCCCGAACGTTTCGTGTTGCTCTGGATCGTCCCGGCCGCCAGGGATCGCGTCGTATCGTCAAAGCCTTCAGGTTCACAAGGGCGCACGCGCATGTTGGGCGCTTCGGCCTCCAGTGCCAGAGCCACGCCCGAGGTCAACCCCCCTCCGCCACAGGGCACCAAGACGTCGCCGTCGCTGTAACCGATTTCACCCGCCTGCTCAGCGATCTCCAGCCCGACGGTGCCCTGGCCGGCAATGACCTGTGGTTCGTCAAACGGTTTCACCAGGGTCAGGCCACGTTCCGCCGCCAGCCGGTCGCCGATGTCATCGCGATCCTCATTGGCGCGGTCATACAGCACGACCTCGGCCCCCAAGGTGCGGGTGTTGTCGATCTTCAGCTTAGGCGCATCCGACGGCATGATGATCACCGCGCTGGTGCCATGTTCTGCCGCCGCCAGCGCCACGCCCTGCGCGTGGTTGCCGGACGAAAATGCGATGATACCACGCGCGCGGGTGGCCGCATCCAGCGCCGAAATCGCCGACCGTGCACCGCGATATTTGAAGCTGCCCGTGTGTTGCAGACATTCAGGTTTCACAAAGAGGCGCCGCCCGGCGATATCGTCCAGAAAGGGCGAATGCAGCAATGGTGTGCGCCGGGCGTGACCACGAAGACGGGTCGCGGCGGCGCGTATCATGTCGATGTTCATTGCATGTCCTTTATCCAGGCCTGGATTGCCGCCAGCGCCTGAGGTTCGTCCAGAAATGGCACGTGGCCCCGATCGGGCACTTTTGCGTATTTCATGCCGGGATGACGGCGACGCATTTCGGCAACCGTAGCGTCCGACAACAGGTTGGAATTCGCGCCATGGATCAGCGCCGTGGGCATACTGGCCAAAGCGTCAAACAGCGGCCACAGGTCGGGGACGGGCTGTGCGCCTTCCTCGATCACCGCGTCGCGCAGGGCGGGGTCATAGCGGTTCTGCAATCCGTCGTCAGCCTGCTCCAGGATGTTGTGAACCTCCTCCAGCCAGCGGTCCATCGGCACGTTGTCAAACCCCTCCATCACGCGGGCGCGGGTTGTCGCGGCCTCGTCAAAGGTCTTGGCGCTGGGCGGGCGGCCCAGATAGCCCATGATCACGTCCAGCCCGTCGGTGTCGATCACCGGGCCGATGTCGTTCAGGCATACGCCCAACAGGCGGTCGGGCACGGTGGCGGCCATGCCCATGGCGATCAACCCGCCGCGCGAGGTGCCCAGAATGGCGGCCTTTTCCAGCCCGAGGTGGTCCATCAGGTGAAGCACATCCATGGCCTCGACCTGGATCGTATAGGTCTGATAAGGCCCCCAGTCCGACGCCCCCCGGCCACGGTAATCGGGGCGGATCAGGCGCACGCCATCCAGATTCGGCGCGATGAAGTTGAAATCATCACTGTTGCGGGTCAGACCCGCCAGCGCGATGACGGGCAGGCCTTCGCCTTCGTCACGATACGCCAGGGTCAGGCCGTCGGTGGACAGAAACGTGTTCATGATTGGCCTTTCGCAAGGGCAGGAATGCTGGTCAGATCGGTCAGAATATGGTCGGGTCCGTGGCCCAGGCGGTCAATTGGATCGCCCGCACGATTGACCCAGGCGACGTTGAAGCCGAACCCCCTGGCCGCCGCCGCGTCCCAGCCGTTCGAGCTGACGAACAGCACCTGATCGACGGTGCAGCCGTAGCGGTCCAACACCAGTTGATAAACCACATCGGCGGGCTTGAAGATGCCGACACTTTCGACCGACAGGCTTTCGTCCAGCAGGTCGTCCAGTTGGGCGGATGTGACCGCACCTTGCAGCATGTCGGGCGATCCGTTGGACAGGATCGCGGCATTCACCCCGACCTCTTTCAACGCGGCCAGCATGGCGGGGACTTCGGGATAGGCCGACAGTTGCCAATACAGCTGCAACAGGCGTTCGCGCAGGGTCGGGTCAGTCAGGCCAGACGCCTCAAGCGCCCAGTCCAGCCCGTTCTGCGTCACGGTCCAGAAATCGGTGTGTTCGCCCGTGATGGCGCGCAGCCAGGTGTATTGCAGCTGTTTCGCGCGCCAATCGGCGGCCAGTTTCGGCCAGATCTCGGACAGGGCTTCGTTGCCGGGTTCGGACGCGGCCTCGCGCGCGGCGGCTGTGACATCAAACAGCGTGCCATAGGCGTCGAAGATGCAGGTGGTGATGGTCATAGCGTCTCCCCTTTTCGCGGAGAGATTGGCACAGCTCCGGGGCGCTGGGAAGGGCGTAGAAACCCCTAAGGCGACCCTAGGTCAGCGGGATCAGTTTGATCACCCACCAGCCGCCCAGAAAGAACGCCGACAGCGACGCGAAATAGGCGGTAAAGGCAATGCCCAATTCGCGCCGGGACAGGGTGTCGCGCGCCGGGGGCTCGTCCCGTTTGGTGATCAGGCTGAACGCCCCCACAAGCGCCAGCAACGCCAGCAGGACCGAGCTGACCGAATAGGCAAAACCAAACAGCGCAGCGGCCATGGCGGCGGCGGCCAGCGGGCCCATCTGCGGAAAATGAGACTGCACCATCAGACGAATGCAGCGCCCACCATCCAGCGGCCAAAGCGGCAGCAGGTTGACGAAATTCAGCGCGCCCAGGGCCAGCGCAAATTGCCAGAAGAATTCAGCGGCGATGGGTGACAGGCCCGGCAGCGTTTCCGCCAGCGCAAAGGACACGACCATGGGGGCCAGCGACAGGCCCGGCCCCATCAGGGCGATGAAAAAGGCGTGCAGGTCGGTTTCGGGGGTGTATTGCGAAATCCGCGCGCCGTTCCAGAATGGGATCAGGCGGAACCGCGCGCCCTCATCCCCCAACATGCGATGTGCCATGACATGGCCGAATTCATGCAGCATGAAGGCCAGCAGCAAGGCGAAGCTGAACAGCGGCCCCATGATAACCGCAATGGCGACGAAACAGCTAAAGCCCAGCACGACGCCCGCACCGTTGAAGCCCTGCAACACCAAGGGCGGGCCATCCGCCAGTGCCGGACGCACCATGGACAAGCTGGCCATCAACAGCATAGAGGCAAGGATCAAAAACAGCATAGGCCCCCCAAGGCGAACAGTCGTTTACCCCCAGTTTACCAAGGGCGTTCATCCCGAATGCCCCGGAAAGGGCGATTCCCGCAAGAGAAAGCGGGGAAATAGATTGTTTTCGGATTGGGGATAAGGGTCTACTCGACCTCAGGAGGTATCATATGGCACCCACACTTGAAGCCCTGCGCAATCGGGTCCGCGATCTGCAAGACCAGATCGAAATCGAGATGGCCCGCCGCCGCGAGGCCCTGGATTTTCGTGTTGAACGTGGCCGGGTTCAGATAGAGGCTGATTTGCGGGCCCGTCACCGCGCCGCGCGGGTTCGGTTGTTTGTTTTCCTGGCCGCCACCCGCCCGCTGGTCGTCCTGACGGCGCCTTTGATCTATTCCCTGATCCTGCCCTTTGCGCTGTTGGACCTGATGGTCACGATTTATATGCGGATCTGTTTTCCCGTCTATGGCATCACGCTGGTGCGCCGCCGTGATTTCATCGCCATTGATCGCCAGCATCTGGCCTATCTGAATGGGCTCCAAAAGCTCAACTGCATGTATTGCGGATACTGCAATGGCGTTGCCTCCTTCGTGCGCGAAGTGGCCGGGCGGACCGAAGCCTTTTGGTGTCCGATCAAACACGCAAGAGGGCTGCGGGAAATGCACGAGCGCTATGCCGGGTTCATGGACTATGCCGATGAAGAGGACTTCATCACCCGTTGGGCCGAAAGCCGTGAAGCCTTGAAGTCGAAGCGATAGGCGCGCGCCCTTACAGGTTCTCGGATTGCGGCATGCCCAGCACGTGATACCCGCTGTCGACTGTGATGATCTCTCCAGAGGTGCAAGCGCCATAGTCGGACGCCAGATAGACGGCGGTGCCGCCGATGGCTTCCAGGGTCGCATTGGCCCGCATGGGGGCGTTCGCCTCGGTATGGCGGAAGGTCTTGCGCGCCCCGCCAATGGCCGCCCCCGCCAGGGTTTTCATCGGGCCAGGGGAAATCGCGTTCACGCGAATGCCGTCCGGGCCCAGGTCATTGGCCAGGTAACGCACGGATGCTTCCAAGGCCGCCTTGGCCACGCCCATGACGTTGTAAAACGGCGTTACGCGGTTTGATCCGCCATAGGTCATGGTCATGATCGTGCCGCCCTCGGTCATCATCGGGGCAATGCGGCGGGCAACTTCGATCAGGGAATAACAGCTGATATCCAGCGAATTCTTGAAGTTCTCGCGCGAGGTATCAACAAAACGCCCCGTCAGTTCGTTCTTGTCACTATACGCAATCGCATGGACCAGGAAATCGACCCGGTCCCAGTGGCTGGCCAGATCGGCAAAGCCCGCGTCCAGCGACGCATCATCGGTCACGTCCATGTCGACCATGATCTTGGCGCCCACGCTTTCGGCCAGCGGCTGAACCCGCTTGCCAAACGCTTCGCCCTGATAGGAAAACGCCAGTTCCGCGCCTTCGTTGGCCATCGCTTGCGCAATGCCCCAGGCGATCGACCTGTTGTTCGCGACACCCATGATCAGGCCGCGTTTTCCCTGCATCAAACCAGCCATGTGATTATCCCTTGTACTTGCTCAGCAACATCGATCCATTGGTGCCGCCAAAGCCAAAGCTGTTGGTCATCACCGTATCAAGGCCCGCGTTTTCCACCAGTTCGGTGGCGATTTCTTCCGGCTTCAGCGCCGGGTCCAGCTCTTCGACATTGATCGAAGGCGTGATGAAGTCATGTTTCAGCATCAGCAGGCAATAGACGGCCTCTTGGGCGCCGGTCGCGCCCTGGCTGTGGCCGGTCATCGACTTGGTCGAACTGATCGGCGGGGTCGTGCCGCCATAAGATTCAAGGGGGCCAAACACGCGGCGCACCGCTTCGACTTCGCCCACGTCGCCGACCGGGGTCGAGGTGCCGTGCGCGTTGATATAGCCGACCTTGCGATCATCCGGCAGGGTGGACAGGGCCAGGCGCATGGCGCGTTCGCCGCCTTCGCCCGAGGGCGCAACCATGTCGGCACCGTCCGAGGTGGCACCATAGCCGGTGACTTCGGCATAGATCTTTGCGCCGCGGGCCTGGGCATGTTCCAGGTCCTCGAGCACCAGGATCGCGCCGCCACCCCCAATGACGAACCCGTCGCGGTTGGCGTCAAACGCCCGCGAGGCGCGTTCCGGTGTGTCGTTGAATTTCGAGCTCATTGCGCCCATCGCGTCGAACAGGCAGGACAGGGTCCAGTCCAGTTCTTCGCCACCGCCGGCAAACATCACGTCCTGTTTGCCCATCATGATCTGTTCGGACGCAGACCCGATACAGTGCAGCGAGGTCGAACAGGCCGAGGTGATCGAATAGTTCACGCCCTTGATCTGGAACGCGGTGGCAAGGTTTGCGCTGATGGTGGACCCCATGCACTTGGGCACCGCAAAGGGCCCGATCCGCTTGGTTGCACCGGTTTTCAGAACGGTCTGATGCGCGGCAAACAAGGCGGATGTGGACGGACCACCAGAGCCCGCAACCAAACCCGTGCGCGGGTTCACGACATCGCTGTCCTCAAGCCCCGCGTCGGCAATCGCCTGTTGCATGGCGATATAGGCATAGGCCGCGCCCGGCCCCATAAACCGCAAGGTGCGCTTGTCGACATGTTGGGTGATGTCGATGTCGGGTTTGCCCGCGATCTGGCTGCGAAAGCCATGTTCGACCATATCCGCATTGGCGGTGATGCCGGATTTCCCAGCCTTGAGCGAGGTCAGAACCTCATCCGCATTATTGCCAATGGCCGAGACAATGCCCAGCCCGGTAACGACGACACGACGCATGCGCGACCTCCTTCGATTCAAGTGCCCTGCCGTGGGTCCGATACGGGATCACGGCAGGGCGCAGTGCAGCTTTTCAGCATTTCTTGCGTTCAGCCACAACCCAATACGCGGGATTTCTGACGGAACGCTTTAAGCTTAAGTCTGTGTAGGACAGGCGGGGGATGGGGGCAAGGTTGGTTGGAGATGGCTGGCGGCAATGGGAAGCCTCGTTAGGGTTCAAACTGAATTTATTGATCAGTCGGACGTGCTTTCTGCTTCGCCTCGAACTGCTCCCATACGTGCATTCGCCCCTTTTGTCGTGCGTCGGCGAGCCACATTTTTTTCCTTGCGCCATGGACCTCTAGGTCACGATATTTACCACCTGAGAACTTGGGCCAGTCAATCGCCAACCCAGCTTTGACCATTTCAGCAGACAGATCGCGACCGTCTTCCAAATAGCATCGCGCCACAGTGCGGCCGTGGTCGTCTCGATCCGTGATCTCAGCGCGGATGGTTTGGCCTTTACACAAGGCAACCAGCTCCCATTTCGCTTTCTTGCCAAAAGGGTGGTTCATTTCAGGCGCGTCTATTCCGAACAGCCTGATTTGGGTTTTCTGGACTTTAATGGTATCCCCATCGACCACGTAGGCCTTTCCGACCAGAGGCAGATTGTCAGGCGTTGGCCTTGAACTTGTTGCGTCGAAAGGTCGAGACTTTGGGCGCGCGGGTTGGGTGGTTGACGGGCGTTGGGAGGGCTTGGCAGGCCCTTGTTGGAGCTTGGCCCCCTTGTAGAGGATCAGGGCCACAATCGCGACCCCAATCAGCAATTCAAAAAACATAGAACCCGGCTCCGCCGCCCTGTGTGCAGCCCCTCAGCTCTCGCTCAGTGCGACCTTCATGTCCTTGACCTCATAGGCCAATTCGCCGTCCACTTCGACGATCCCGTCCGCGACACCCATGGTCAGGCGGCGGGTTTGGATCGCTTTGGTGAAATCGATCTTATAGGTCAGCAGCTTGGCGTCTGGGCGGACCATAGCCTTCAGCTTGATTTCACCCACCCCCAGCGCATAGCCGCGCCCTTTCCAGCCGCGCCAGCCCAGGTTGAAGCCGGTCAGCTGCCACAGACCATCAAGGCCCAAACAG
>Ga0209121_10001484_pt1 | contig 24589 bp, 14 predicted proteins | sample Cruoilmetagenom3_FD_187292 | JGI IMG/M metagenome (GOLD analysis project Ga0209121, IMG submission 187292) | Oil polluted marine microbial communities from Coal Oil Point, Santa Barbara, California, USA - Sample 3 (SPAdes) (version 2) | ecosystem: Environmental > Aquatic > Marine > Oil seeps ... | reverse complement strand
GTACTTTCAGCTGTAGTACCTATTGCATAAGTAATAGACTCGTTATCAAGCCTTACAGTATATCGCCCATATCCAAAACCAGAACCATCTTTTGCACTTGGCGATACTAATGGCGAATCTCCACAAAAAACATCCATACTTGCAACGGTACTGTTTACTTCATCATCAGGAAAAGAAACGATAAAAACTTCTTGAGTATAAAAACCTGCAGACCCCTCTAAAAACTGTTGAGGAGTAACGGTATAATCATATTCTTCTGGAGCATTGTTTTTATCATTTAAAAAATGGATAACTGGATTAAAATTTATGTTGTTTGTTGCATTGTCATAATACGTTGGTTCTTGACCTGCTGTGTTCACAGTTGCGTTTGAACCAAAGCCTTGAGTACTCCATTGACTAACACCATCACCATCCGTATATCCCAAACCAGCATTTGTTTTAAGCCACAATTTTAAATCAGAGGTAATTCCTCCTGGACCTTCCGTTAAAGGTGCAATTCCCAAACCTTGAATATTAAATTCATAAGGGGTTTCAGAAACATCACTACTGTTATTTGCAATCGTTACTGTGGCTTCACTCAACCCACCTACTGATGGATCATAGGTTATCTCGAATGTTGTTGTTCCTGATGACGATATAGGTGTAGATGGCAATACACTCACGGTAAAATCAGCAGCGTGAGTACCCGAAATTGCTACAATTGGAGAACCACTTAATACTAAATTAGCACAGGCTACATTATCAATTGTAAAAATCCTTGTCACACTTCCTGATACAGTATCTACTGATCCAAAATCTGTATGGTTTGCAGGTGTAGGCACTAAGCTTCCTGATGGAATAACTGTGCTGTTTCCACTAACTTGAATGTCGCCTCCTACACTTCCACCAGTAACATTAAAATAAACTGTAGTTCCACCTACTGTGGCAGCATCACCATTTTGATTTACCATTTCAACTCCTCCTGCAGTTATGGTGATATTATCAAAACCATCCCAACCATTTCCGTTGGAATCGTACATAATAAAATAGTAGTTATTTAGATCTTCAATACATCCTAAATTTACTGAAGTAACATAGTTACTATTCCCTTGCGGTGTTGGATCAACAACTGTTGTTAATAAAGTTCCTGAAGGTGTATAAACTTCTAAGGTGTTCTCGCCTGCTTTTGAAGGCCAATCTATAGAAACACTAACAGATGAGTATGCTGTAAAAATACCAACACCTTGAACGTTAAAAGTATAATTGAATTCGTCGGCATCTGTATTTACAATAGTTATCGTACTTGTTCCGGTTCCAGGGGTACTTGAGTTATACACTACATCAAATGTTATATAATCACTTGTATAAGAGTTTGGTAAAGTTATTCCGGTTGCCGAAGAGTTTCTAATGTTTGAAATTGTAAAATCTGCGTGACTACTTGTAATATTTGAAACCGTTAAACTTGATGTCCCTGAATTTTGAACCGTAAAAGTATGTGTTACACTACCTGAGACGACATCAACAGACCCAAAATCGGTATCATCTACTGTAGAAATTGCCGTATTTCCACTTGGAATATTCGTTGGGAACGAACCTCCTTGTACATTTATTTCAGGAGTAACAGAAGGCGTTAACCAAGTAATTATAACTAATCCATTTGCACCGCTACCTCCATCTCTATCCGTTTTGCTATTTGTTGCACCACCACTACCTCCACCTCCATAAACACTTCCGTTATTACCATTAACGGATCCTGATACCCCATTTGCTCCATTTCCACCGTTTAAACTTGCTCCATTTCCTCCTGTTTGATTAGACGCATTTGCACCGGGTCCTGTTGTACCGGCTGCACCACCTCCTCCTCCAGAAAATGTTCCGCCTCCATTTGCTCCATTTCCACCAGCATAAATAATTGTTCCAGTTGATAAACCAATAGAACCTCCCAAACCTGCGGTTGTACTATTATTTAATCCTCCTTTTCCTCCATCAGCTACTACAGTTGTAGAATTAAAAGATGATATTCCACCATCCGTATTAAATACTCCACCTGTTCCAACTTGTACGGAATAGGATCCTGGTGCAATTGTAAAAATACTTGCCGCATAGGCTCCTCCTCCTCCTCCTCCTCCTCTTCTACCTCCTCCATTCTGAGTAACTCTACTCCCTCCACCACCTGCACCCCAAGCTTGAACCGTAATTTGAGTTACACCAGCTGGCACAACAAAAGTACCATTCGATGTAAATGTTTGAGTGGATGTTTGTGAATAGGAAATAAAAGGCAATAAAAAGAGTAGTAAAAATGTAAAAAATTTTACAATAGGGCTAAGTAAGTTTTTCTCCATAATAGTTGGGGTTTTATGGTAATTTTACAAATATATGTAAAACATTAGTTTTTAACAAAAAACTAAATTGTTAACATTTAACAATCAGTATATTAAATAATATTCGAGTTTTTATATATAAATGGTACTGATACTTAAACTTTTAGCAAAAATGACATAGATACATTTCTCCCTGGGGCACTAATTGAAGATGCAAACTCTTTGTAATGAACATCAAAAATATTGTCAAGATTCAAAAATACCGTTAAACTGTTATTAATTTTATAATTAGCATTTATATTTAAACTATTCCAAGCCAACGACCCTACAAAATTATTTGTAGTATTACTGAATGCTGTTTGCTCAATATTATCTATTCCTTCAATTAAATTATAATGGCTTAGTTTTTTCTTCGCATTGAACTTCCAATTTATAGTTGCTTGAAATCTGTTTTTCTCTAACCCGAAAGCAATATTTCCAAATAAAGGTGGAATTGAAGAAAGAGGTTGTTTTGTATCGTATGTTTTTCCTTTGGTATAAGTTAGTGAACCTTTTGTAAACCAAAAATCATTTAAATTGCCTTTAAAACTAAATGTAGAGCCTACTATAAACGCATTTTTTTTATTAACATTCGCTATTATTGAACCTTCTTCCCCATCGTACATAATCGTTGAGGAATTGTTCATTTGAAAATAATCTCTTGTAATATAGTTATGAAGCAGTGTATAATAAACATTCAATCCTGTTTGAAATTTCTTTTCGTTGTAATACTTTAAAATACCACCTTCCAAATTGTATGCGAATTCAGGTCTTAAATTTACGTTTGGAACAGTAATCAAGCCAGACTTTTCTCTAATTTTTCCTACATCATCAATATTTGGCGATCTAAATCCTGAAGAAAATACGGTATTTAATTGCCATTCATCGTTGGGTTTATAGGCATACCCCAAGGTTGCAGTAATTGCCGCATTATTTAAAGAAATATCTGTATCTGGGATTGTAATAAATGTGTCATCAATCCACTTTGCTTTTAAGTGCGTACTAATAAAACGAATTCCCGAATTTAGCGTAGATTTTTTATTAATATCCTGTCTGTAATTTACATATGAAGCCAAACTTGTATAAGAACTTCCACCGTCTGGATAACGAGACTGCACGGTATAATCGCCATTAAACCCAACAATTGTATTATTATAAACATCTAATGTTTTACCAGTGGCTTTTGATTGAACATCATTATAAGTAGCTTCAAAGCCATAAGATAAAACCCTATTGCTCCCTTTTGAAAGTGGTACAAAAAAATCGCCGTTTAAACTAAAAACATCTACATTTTCGTCTCTATAAGAACGATTTAAACTTGAAAATTTTCGTTGAATTCTAGATTCTCTAATATCCTGATACGCTGCGGTAATGGTGCCTTTTTCTAACCAATTTTTATTTGGATTCAATTTTAATTGAGTAGATACTAACAACCTTTTTTGAGGTCCGTAATGCCATTCTGCCCATTTTAATTCATCATCTGAATATTCAGTTAGTTTATCAAATCTGTTAATTTTTGAAGATTCAGAATATTGTAAATTCAAGGTTAAATCGCAATGATTAAAAACTGGAAAAACAAATTTTTGTAATAGATCTGTTTGATTGTAACCTGTATTCTTTTGAATTTCAGGATTCTTATTTTCAACAGGAATTGCACTATAATAATTAGTTGAGTTGTTTGAATATTCAAACACTTTTCCCCAATCTTCATAATCGTGATTTCGACTTTTCCCCATTTTTAAATCGCCAAAATCACTGTATGAAATACTTGTAAAAGATGCCCATTTTTTTTGTTGAATTTCAACACTTCCTTGTGCTGTAAACTCATTATTTACCGAGCCATATCTTGAATAAATTGAAGTATTTACCCGTTTATTATCGCTATATTTTGGAGTTTTAGTATAGTAATGAATGACTCCTCCCAAAGCGTCAGAACCATAAACAACCGATGATGGACCAAAAATAACTTCAGTTCTATCAATAATATTTGGTGAAACTGTTATCGAATTTTGAAGATGTCCCATCCGGTAAATTGCGTTGTTCATTCTAACACCATCAACAACTAATAAAACCCTGTTCGCCTCCATTCCTCTTAACACAGGACTTCCTCCACCAAATTGAGATTTTTGAACTTTTACACCTGGTAAATTCCCCAATAAATCTGCCGAAGTTTGCGGTGCCATTGTAATAATTTCTTCTTTTGAAGTTACCACTACTTGCTCTGCAATTCTGCTTCTTTTTTCCTTTCCTTTAGAAGCTGACAAAACAATTTCATCTAATTGCTCCGCTTTTTTTATTAAATGAACCACAAATTCTAGAACTCCTAATTCACGTTTTAAAATTTCATATTCTACATAAGAAAGATGATGGAATGAAATAACATCATTATCATTAAATTCAGATAAATCGGCAATACCGTCTTTATCGGTATAAACAATTAATGATTTTGTATCATTATAAATAGTAACATTTTCAATAGGAAAATTTGAATCTCTTTCCAAAACTTTAACCTTTTGAGCCTTCATAGAAAAAGAAACAAGCGCCATAAAAATGATGCAATAAAACTTCATAATTAACTAAATATAGTTTTCAATACTTCTAATGATTTTGGTTTTCTGAAACCGCTCAAATGTAATTCAAAATATTGAATTAAAGTTGAGAGAACGGCTTGCCTATTTGCTGCGCTAAAATCAACTTGGTCTATAGCATCAAAATTTATGCCTAAAAGTTTTTTAAATTGAATCAAATTATCACCTGAAACCGAATTAATTACTTTTCTATTTGTGAAATTTCCTTCTATCAAATTAAAATAACTATTATTAATGTTATTCAACTCAGGATAAAAACCTAAAAACTTGGTTAAATTCAATAAAAATAACAAGTGAAAATTAGTTGCTTTTTCGTGTGTATCTAACCATAAAAACGATGTTTCTAAATAGGAAAAAAGAGTTTCATTTTGTTCCTCTTCTTTAATTGAATAATTTAGTATTTCGGCCAAAAATAATGCAATTGATTGTTTTTTAATATTTGTATAAATAGACTGATAAAAGTGAGAAACTTGAACATCTCTAATTGAATTTAAAGCCCCTTTGTTATTGTGATTTGCAGTAATATTTAGTAGTGTTAATGGTTGAAAATAGGCCGCTTTAACTTTTGTTTTTTTCGATTTTAAAACCCCTTTTAACATATATGTTTTAAGTCCGCAATTTTTAGTAAAACAAGTAGTTATTAAACTTGTATCGCCATATTTTATACTATTAATAACGATCGCTTTGGTAGTTTCAATCATATTAATTAATAATGGCAATTTTTGTAATTGCTGTTTCGGTATTGTCATTTGCAATTAACATTACAATGTAAATACCCGAAGCTACTTTTGTACCTGCTAAATTTGTTTTATCCCACTCTATTTTTCCGCCAATTTCTTGTTGCCCTTCTTTTATATTAGATTCATATACCAAATTACCTGCTGTGTCTAGTATTTTTATATTAGTTCCGTTTGGTAAGTGAGCACCATTTCGTCCGTCAATGGTAATAATTTCATTATTTTTTGTTGAAGGATTAGGATATGCGTAAACATCTGGCAATGATTCACCATAAGGTGTCACACCTCCATTAAATGCTACAATCCCTTTTGAAGTAGCAAAATAGATTTTCTCATTGCTTTTGTCAACCGCAATTTTTGTAATATTGTTTGAAGGCAATGGGGAGTTACTTTTATTAAATGTCTTTAATATTGTTTTTCCATCTGGACTTGTTTGAACAACGCCTCCCAAATCAGTACCAATCCATTTATTATCAGCGCCGTCTAAAGCTATTGAATTTATTGTTTGATCGCCTAAAAGTTTTTTTGGAATACCATTATCTAGTATAATAATTGGTTCAGCATCCACATTGTTTGAATTAAATATGTTTTCAGCATTATTTAACACAACCAATCCTTTTAAAGTACCAATCCAAATATTATTGTTTGCATCTGCAACAACTGTTCTAGCATTCGGATCTGGTAAAGATCCTTTTGTTGGCTCGGTAACTAAAGCCTTCTTTTTATCGCCATTTTCGTTATAAACTAATACTCCGTTTCTACGTGATCCAATCCAAATGGTATTCATTTTATCAATGACTAACTCGTTTAGTCCAACAGCAAAATTTGTGATAATAGAATTCATTTCAGAAGATTCAGACCAAGTCCCATCAAAACTATATTTTTTTATTCTTTTATTAATCCAAGCATTTGCAATCCATAAATTTCCTTCTTTGTCAAAAGCAGAACCATGAATTCTAGTACTCACATAATTTGGGTTTGAAAATTCTAATTTTTCTAAACCACTATTATTATGATTCCAACGCTCTACAAGCTCATCATTTTCAACTACAATCATACCATCTCCCCAAGAGCTTATATACACTTTATCATTATTAAATGGATCAAAAGTAACATGGACTAAATCTCTTGTTTTAAATTTAGAATAAGGGGTGTTAACCCAATTGCTACCATTAAAATGACTATAACCATAACCTAATCTTCTTGGGGCATATGACCCATCATAACCACCATAAACAACCCATAAATCATTCTCATTAGCAGCTATAGAAAATGGCGAATTTGAAACGGGTCCTTCCGGATGGTATTCGGTAAAATTTGGAATGTTTTCTTTTTCACTTTTTAAAAGACCAAATTCTCGCGTTCCTAAATACAGCGTATTATTCTCAAAGAAAGCCATATTTAAAACATAATAAAATTCTGAATTTGAAGTTGTTGTATAACTAAAAACATCTGTCAAATTTGTATCTATTACATATGCACTTCTTAGCGTAGCAATTGAAAGATATTCTTCGGAAGCATAAATATTTCTAATACTTTGAGGATAGCTCTTTACTAAAATCAACTCACCATTTAGGAATTTATATAAATTTTTACCTTTTGATGTAAAGATTTCTCCATTAAAAATTTCAACTCTAGAAAAAATACCTGAAGAATGTTTAGTCCAATTATTAAAATCAATCAAACTAGGATCATTCACTGAAGCCGTATAAATACCATCTTTCGTAGCTGCATAAATAACTTCATCAAAAATTCTAATTCTGTATGTACTTAATTCAGATGAATTATTCCCTATAAAAAACGTATCTCCAAATCTCTGATTTTCAATATCATATTCAATAATTGCAAATGGTGTGGCTAAATATAATTTTCCGTTATATTCGGTAATGTCATAAATATTTTTAAATCCCGAATAATTAAAATTAACGATGTCTTTTGCAATTAAAATATCGTCATTTTCGTCAATAACTTCTATAAGCCCTGTATTGTATCCAATAATTAACTTACCCGTATCTTTGCTGAAATGAATTGCATTTGTTACATCACCAGAAAGACCATTAACCGAAGATATTTTATGAATTTCGTTTGTTGAAGTATTGTATGTAAAAATGGCATTGTCAACCATAGCGTAAACAACATTATCTACTTTTACAAACCTTTTAACATTGTTGTAAGAATAAAAATCCTCCCAACTATTTGAATAATCAACTTGCGCCCAGCAAATACTTGCTAAAAAAAATAAGGTAATTTGAATAGCTTTTTTCATAAATCTAGGCTAAGATAATTCTAAAAATTGGAAAAGGAAAGGTTTAAAAAGCGATAATGTTTTTCAAAAAAAAACCTCGAACATCGTAATTTGTTGTTACAATGTTCAAGGAATAAATAAATCAACCCCAAAGACTTATTTAATGTTTAATTGTATTAGGCCAAAACCCCTCTTGACATTAATACAAATCAAATATACTAATCATTCGGATTTAATAAGTGTAAAATAAACAAATACTCTATTAAACTTAATAAACGGTGTGTTTTTCCAAACAAATGGTAATTTCAAAAATTGAATTTATTGTTACTTTATTGAAGCGGAAATCTAATCGATACTTGAGTTCCTGTTAGTGTTTTTGATGAAATATCTTTTGTAACTATATGAACGTCTTTATTCTGGTATAACATTCGTATTCTGTTCTCAGTAGCTTTTGCTCCAAAAAACTTTCTTCTTTGGGTCATATGGGCCAATTCTTTTGCTTTATTTATCCCAATTCCATTGTCTAAAACAATACATAAAACGGATCCTTCATCTTCTTTTATTGAAAGTTCTATTTTCTTCTCTCCATCTTTTTTCATTATTCCATGCCAAATAGAATTCTCTATAAATGGTTGTAAAAACATTGGAGGGACTTTTATCCTTTCTAATCCTATTTTTTTATCAACTTTTACAGTGTAACTAAAGCCTCCATTAACACGCATTTGTTCTAATTTAACATACAGTGCCAGGATTTCTAATTCTTCAGAAAGTTTTGATGTTGGGCTTGAAGAACTATTTAAAATAACTCGAATTAGTTTTGAAAACTTTGTAATATAATCCGATGCTTTTTCAACCTCACTTTTTAAAACAAAATTATTAATTGAGTTTAATGAATTAAATAAAAAGTGAGGGTTCATTTGACTCTGTAAAGCTGTCATTTTTAACTCCTCCATTTCTTTTAATTTAATGGCTAATTTAATTTCAGCATTCTTGCTTTTTTGTTCAATTCTTTTAATAATAGAACCTATTATAACTGAAAAAATAAGACTTTGAAGCAACATACCAAGATATAAAAAGAACATTGAATTAACGCCTAAGTTTACAAAAAACTGCTCTCCAATAACTAATTCTAAAAAACTAATATTGGCAAATAGTATGTAAATTAAAGACCCAATAATAAAATAAATTGTTGATGGTTCTTTAACCTTTTTATAAATAATATATAATGCTAGTAAGGTAAAAATAGTTAGCAGTGGTGCAACTATTGTAAAAGCCTTTATTTGAAACTCATATCCAAATAAAAATTGAATAACAATAAATATTGGTGCTAAAATTAACAATACTTTTATCCCAATTTCAAAATATTTGTCCCAGGAAATTAAAAGTGTTCTTGTATCGACCAATACTCTTGCAAAAGCAATGTACGATGCATAAGCTAAAAATTGAATCGAAAAATTTAAATAAGCTCTTAATGTATCTGCATCGCTTAAAAATAAATTTTGAAATAAATAAGCTGTTAAGGCCAATAAATACAAACTGTAGTACAAATACAGTCTGCTTTTATTTTGAATAAAAATAAGAAAATGATATATGAATAAGATGAATAAGCCTCCTCTTATTAATGAATAAATTTCAGAATGAAAATCTAATAACATTCTTTAGTCTAAATATAGTTTTTTAAATAATTCTGCTTTTCTATTTCTGCTAATACTAGCGGTTAATCCGTTAGTCATTACTAATTCACCACCTAAACCTTTTAAATATTCTTTAACGTGGTTTAAGTTTATTAAATAGGAATTGTGCACTCTAAAAAATTGTGAAAACATAAATTTTTTCTCAACTTCTTTAAGTGTTTTTGAAACTAATATTTGTTGTTCCGTTTTTAAAAAAATTGTGGTATAACTTTTATCCGATTTTAACATAACAACATCATCCCTGTCTAATAAATAAACTTTACCATCAGCTGATATATTAATTTTATCATTGTTATCGTTTAAATTATTCAAAAGTAGCTGTAACCTATCTTCAAGAACTCCTCCTAATTCTGGTTTTTTTATCTTTTCCATTGAAATAAGTAGCTCATCCTTATCTACTGGTTTTAATAAATAATCAATGGCAGAAACTTTAATTGCTTTTAAAGCGAATTCATCATGAGCTGTTGTAAAGATTAAATTAAAATCGCGATACTCTAAATTTTCAATCATTGTAAAGCCATCCATTTCTGGCATTTGAATGTCTAAAAATACAACATCTGGTTTTTCATTGTTTATAATATCAATAGCTTTTATTGGCGAATTACAAGTAGTAATTTCTACATCTTCAATATAGTTATTAAGCTTCCACTCTAATGCTTCTAGTGCATCGTTTTCATCATCAACAATTAATATTTCTAACATATTCTTTGATTGGGGTTTGTTAATAATGAATGCAAGATACAACATTTGCCCTCATAGTTCAAAAGGTTATTACTTAATTTCAAATTTTCTAATAATTTCATTTCCTAATTCATCAATTACTGTAATTGTATGAGATCCTTTTTTAGGTATAATTTCTTTCTCATGAATTTCATTAGTTAACCCAATATAAGTATTGTTTAAATACCAAAAAACAGTGCTTTTCTTGTTTACATGAATTAGTTTAAAAACCAATGAGTTTTCACTACCGTCAAAATCTTTCTTAAGTGAATAAATCTCATTTTCTTTTGGTGAAATAAAATCCATTAATTTAGAGTTTTCACTTAAACAATCACTTCTGTAAGGTGGAAGTATTTTATAAAACGGATGCTTTTGTTTGTAATAATATTCCATTAAAGCTGGCAATTTAAACCAACTTTTATGAGTTATATTTTGAAGTGGTTCACAAGATGAATTCACTTGAAATTGTTCACTTTTATCTAAATGAACCCAAAAATGATACGGACAAGGAGCTGTTATTAATCCTGCTATTTGTACAAAAACGCTGTCTTTTTGCTCGCAATATTCGAATGCTCTGTAACCACTTTTTGTACAAATTGGAACTTTTGTTAATTCATCAAAAGGTGCTTCAAACCAATTACTATTTGGCAATTCGTTATAGATATTAAATAAAATGGGAGCTGCTGTTGATATTCCAACCAATCCTGGCCTACCTTCTCCATCTGCATTTCCTACCCAAACACCCACAACATAATCTTTTGTAGTGCCAATTGCCCAAGCATCTCTAAATCCAAAACTAGTTCCTGTTTTCCAAGCAACTTTATTTGAAGAATTAAACAAATCCCAATTTTCTTCGCCTTCAGGTCTGTTCACTTTGTTTAAAGCCTCAAAAGTTAAATACGTCGATCCTGCATCGAAAATTGTTTTCTCTGTTGAAATTTCTCCAAAATCTGGTTTAAATTCAGCTAAATAATTCGGTTCAATAAATTCATTTTTATAATATTTTCCTTGTGTTTCATCGTAATGATTAATGGTTGAAGCCATACTTGCATAGCTTTTACATAAATCCCATAAATTACTTTCAGCACCTCCTAAAATAAGAGACAAGCCATAATGATTGGCATTGTACTTTATATCTTTTAAATTCAATTCTTTTAAAAAGTGGTAAAATCGATCTAAGCCGAAACTTTGCAACATTTTAACCGATGGCACATTTAAACTTCGGTACAATGCCTCGCTTGCTGGTACTGCTCCAGCGTATTCTTTATTAAAATTTTTCGGACTATAGCCCGCAATTTGAGTTGGAACATCGGCAACCAATGTATTTGGTAAAATATCCCCGGCATCTAACATAGCAGCGTACAAAAAAGGCTTTAAAATGCTTCCGGTACTTCTTGGTTTGTTAATAATGTCAACGTTTTTTTGATGCTCTTTTGTTGTTGGAGAATTCCCAACATAACTTAAAACTTTTCGTGTTTTCACATCCAACACCAATACCGCAATATTGTTAATTTGATTTTGACTCAACTCATTATAATGATTTTCGACTATTGAATTAACCTTTTTTTGCAAACTATATTTTATTGAAGTCACAACTCTTTCTCCTTCTTCATTCTTTGCTATTCTCTCTAATAAATGTGTTGCAATTTGAGGTATTACAAAAGGCTTTTGAGGTAATTCTTCAAGTAGAGCTAGTTCATAGGTTAGCTTTTCTATAATTCCATTTTCATACAGTTTTCTCAACAGCCTATCTCTTTTTTTAATTAATTTTTGCTGATTTTTACCTGGATAAATTAAACTTGGAGCGTTTGGCAACACCGCCAAAGTAGCACTTTCGGCCCAAGAAAGTTCATTTGAAAACCGTCCGAAATAACGCCAAGAAGCGGCATCTAAACCCACAACATTTCCACCAAAAGGAGCATTTGACGCATATAATGAAAGTATTATTTCTTTAGAATATCGCAACTCTAATCTTGTAGCTAATACTATTTCTTTAAGTTTTTCAAAATAAGTTCTTTTTTTATTTTTTCTATACAATCGTATTACTTGTTGCGTTAAAGTACTCCCTCCTCTTTTTACGCGTTTCGATTTTATATTTTCATAAAATGCTTTTACAATTGAAACCGGATTAAATCCCGGGTGTTTGTAAAAATAGCCATCTTCAAATTGGATAATACATTCTTTAAATTTAGTAGGAATACTGTCATTTTGCGGAAACCTCCACTGACCGTCTTTCGCAATTTTTGCACCTAATAATTCTCTTTCAACACTTTCAATTACTGTTGAAGTTGGATTTTTAAATAATTCATTTGGAAGCACAAAATAATAAGCCGCTAAAAAAATAACAGCTATTATTAATTTGATTTTATGTTTTTTAATTGTTTTCAAACTGGTATTACTTAAAATTAATCGCAGTTAAATTTTTGGTGAAAAGCACCTACAATGGCTCATGAAATTTCGTCAAACCGAACTTGTTTACTCATCCATTTCTTATTTTATTATTTGGAATTCGTTAGTCAAAGAATTCAGGTTCAAATAATGATTAATTATTAGTTTGATGAGGTGCTGAAACAAGTTCAGCATGACGGCGGCTAATAAACAGTTCAACCATTAAACTCCTCAACAATAATTCCCTTTTCCTCCTTCGTTATGAAGATACTCTACTTCACAACCTCAATCCACTGCCCTTTTGTTCGCGTAAAATAGTCGTTATCATACATTGCTTCAGCTTGTAAACCATACAAATAATAATTTCCTAAATAAGACGCATTTAACAATACTTTAAATGTTTTGGTTTCATTCTTTTTTAAATCGAAATAGAAGTTAACTCGATCATCTCTAATGTCGGTAAAATTGGCTTTTGCGGTAGTTGAATCTCCAAAATCAGTAAAACGAGTATTCACAATTTCCCAACCTGACGGAAAAATTTGAGTTAATGCAATATCGTGTACCTCTTCTTGTTTTAAATTACTAATAATTACGTTTGCTTCAAACTCAGTCCCTTGTGTTAGTTTAGAAACTTCTATATTTTTTCCCAACCCATCTTTATAAACCACACTCACACCCAAACCTCTTTTTTCTGAAATTTCTTTGCCTAAAGGTAAAATACCAGAATTAAAAACATTTACAAAAACAATATTTGCTTCATTATTGGTTATTGAAATTGAATTCTCGTCATCAATAACACCTAAATCTCTTTGTACGATAGCAAATTTTGAATTTACCTCTTCTGTTTTACCATTGTTAAAAGTGTATTGCAAATTCATTGCTTTACCACCATTTACCGAAACCATTTTTGCCATTGCCAACAAGCTGTAGGCAGTTGTTTGCGTACTCATCCAAATATTTGAAGACATTCGTTTGGCAATATATTTCGCCAATTCTCTAGCTTGTTTATCGCCTGTTAATAGCATTGTTTCCATCGCCATAGCACGATTTCTATCTACCGATCCATACGTATAATAATCGCCGTTTTTACTTTCAAAATTAATATTAGCTGTATTCGCAATTTTTGTTGCTGCTTCTTTTTGTCCAGCTAAAGCATATGCCGCTGCCAAACGCCATTTTGCATTGTTCGATAGTTCGCTAAACTCGCGCAATCTATTCATTGACGATAAATCAGGATAACCTGCTAAAGCCAATGTATATAATCGATATGCTTGTGCTAAATCAGAATTATATTGCTTGTAACTTGGTCTCCAATTTCGTGCTGCTTGTTTTTGATATGTTAACCAATTTGTCATAAAAGTTAAAGGCAAAACATATCCTTTTTTAGAAGCTTCAATCATAAAATGACCTGCGTAGCTTGTTCCCCAATCGTTAGCTGAGTTTTGCCCCATCCAATAGCTTAAACCGCCATTTGGAGTTTGGAAATTACCCAATCGTTCAATTCCTTCTTTAATATTTTCATTCAATTCCTGTTTTTTCTGAAGTGGTAAATCAAAAATTTCACCTAAAAACAATTGAGGAAATACTCCAGAAGTCGTCTGCTCAACACAACCATGTGGATATTGAATTAAATACTGCAATCTTCCTGTAAAATCCATTGCTGGTAAGGTTGAAAATTCTACAACAGCTGTATTGCTTCCCGTTATTCCGAAGGTAGAAAAATTCAGCATTTGTGTAGCGTTTGGCTCTAATTCAATAGCGTTATTTTTTAATGAAATAGGATTTGGATTAACCACATCAATTTCTACTTTATACGATGCTTTTTCTCCGTTTCCAGCCGCAATTACTTCAATTGTTCCAATTCCTTTTGCTTCAGTAACATCTAATTCAAAATCTACCATTTTCTCATCAGGATTTGTAAATGAGACGTTTTGAGATTGAGACCCAACAGCTTTAATACCTTTCGATAATTTTAAAGAAACCTCAACGTTTTTCACCTTATTTTCCATCGCAAAAACGGTTACTGGTAAGGTTACTTTTTCACCCGGACTTAATTTACGAGGTAACGATGCCAGCACCATTAACGGCTTTCGAACTGGAGTGGCTTCATCTACTTTTCCGTACGCCCCAATTTCAGTATCTGCCGCAATAACCATGGTACGAACTGAACCTATGTATTTTGGTAATTGAATTTTATGCGAATCTGTTTTTCCTTTTGTTAAAGTAAACGGACCTAAATAACGCACCACAGGTTTAAATCTGTTTGCTTTTTTGTTTTTTCCTCCAGTGGCATCGCCATCACCACCAATGGCAAAAACCTGATCAATACTGCCGCCATAAGCACCAATAACATCGTCAAAAATATCCCAAGTTTTTACACCTAACGCTTCGCGTGTGTAAAAAGCATTCCAAATTTGTGGCGTTTTAAAACGTGTTAAATCTAACAAGCCTTCTTCAACAACAGCAATAGTGTACGACATTCGTTTACCGTTTTTCTCACTTACTTTTAATGTAAATTTCTCCTCTGGTTTCAACACTTTTGGCATTGAAATTTCAGGCTCTAAACGTGTTGTAGGATCTTCAACTACTATTGGAATAATACCATACAAACGCAAAGGCAAATCATTTGCTGTACTCGCATGTGGTTGTAATAATGAAATATTTACAAATACATTTGGAGTCATTTCTTTGGTTATAGGGATTTCAACTTTGGTTTCTCCTTTTTGTGTTTTTTGCCAAATGGTTTGTAAAACTTCTGTGCCATTTTCAATGCTTATTAAAGCACGTCCTTCGGTTCCCGATGGAAATGTAACAATTGCTTTTTCACCAATGTTGTAGTTGTCTTTATCTGAAGAAAACACCAACATTGTTGCAGCTTCTGGATCATTAGATGGTCTTTTCCACCAGTTTTTGTAAAAATACGTTGTTGCACCTGTTGCATGTTCACTTATCGGATCAATAACTCGAATTAAATAACGTCCACCATCACGATCAGGAACATTGATTTCAAAAATTCCTTTTCCTTGTGCATTTGTATTTATTTTTAGCTTTTTATACGGTTTGTGGTATTTGCTACCGTCATAAGTAGAAATATCGTCATAAGATGAACTCCACCACCAACGCCATTTAATTTGATACACTTCAACCTCTACACTATTTCGCGCTATTGGTTTTCCTTCATCAGAAATGGTAACAACACCAAACGTTATATTTTCATCAGTATCATAAGAACTATATGCTTTTGTTTTAGGCAAATCTAAACCAACAAATGAAGTGTAAGGCGCGTAATTTTTTGAAATAACATCGATTGAAAAATCTCCTCCATTTTCAAAAGCCTTTGTTAAAAATGCCACTTTTAGCATTCCTGGAGCACGATTTTTCAGGTTCATTTTTTTGGTAATTGTTGCATTACCTGAAACGTCTAATTTATCGTCAAAAATGGTAATTTCTTCAGAAGAAAATTTTCTTGTTGGGTCGTTAAAAATATAGTTTGGGTACGTTTCATTAAACGCTGTTGAATTGGTTGTAAACTTCGCTTTTACCTCTGTTTTTAAGCTTTTTGCTGGTGCACCATGCAGCCATTTTACATTTAATTTTCCGTTTATTGGTTTGTTATATGAAAGTACTTCATTGTCAAAATCGATTTTAATTTTTAAACGATTTGGTTTTACAGTTTCAACTTTTAATTGCTTGTTAAATTTTGCACCTCCAACACTAATTGTACTATTCCAATTTCCAGTTGGATCAGTGTCAGAAGTTGGGACTGTGAATTTGTAAATTCCGTTAATATTTTCGGTTGTAACTTGGTTAAAAGCTAGTTTTCCACGAGCATCTGTAATATCCAATTTTATAGGGTGTTCTTCTGGCAACGGATTTGAATTGTCATTTAAAACAAAGGTTAAATGAATGGTGTCTCCAGGTCTCCAAACACCACGTTCGCCATAAATAAATCCTTTTAAACCTTTTTGTAATTTTTTACCAGAAACATTGAATTTACTCAACGATAACGAATGTCCGTCATCTAATTTTATATACGTTTTTTCATTATTTTTTGAAACGATGGCAAAATAAGCATTGTTATCAATACTAAACTTAACAATTCCTTGGTTGTCGGTTGTAGCAAAGACAATTTCTTGTTGTTGATAATTGTATAAAGTAACCTTTGCATCGGTAACTGGGTTCGTTGTTAAAATATCGGTTACTGCAAAAAAGTACGAATTGTTCTCTCCTTTTTTGGCAATAACACCCAAATTTGAAACTAAAATATTTGCTGAAACTGCCCTGTCTAAATTGTCGTAATAGGCTTTTTTACACGGGTTTTCTCTATCATTCCAATTGTAATAATTGTTGTTATAACTATAAATTAAATTATCCCAATATTGTTCTTCACGTTCATCTAAATCTGCCGCTTGTTCGGTGGTATATTCATCTTCCTCGTAATAAAAATCCTCTTCATAATAGTCCTCTTCATTGTTGTTTGAAGCATTTTCAACACCATCACATTTATACAGTGAATATTCTTGTTTTATACTTAATTCAACTCTATAAATGGCGCCTGGATCGGCTTTTACCATTTCAGCTAAATCAACCGCATAAGCTTTCCATTTACCCGTATTTTCTAAATCATTTTTTATAAGGGTCATTGTTTTTTTAGCTACTCGCCTACCTACTCTTCTAATATTGTATCGATTGTTATCTTCCAAACTATTTTCTTGTAAAAACTGCAATACATTGTCTTCAAAAATTTTGATAATTCTTACATCAACTGCTTTTAAATTAACAGTTTCAAAATTAAATTTAAGATCGTTTGAATTTGGCATAATAACACCACTCGACAAAATTCTAATAGCTGGCTTTAATTGTTCAAAAGCAACAACTTCAGAAAAAGCTTTCTTCAATTTAAAATTATCCGAACTTTTTATTCCTTGAAAAACATCAACCAAAACATTTCCCACAATTCGTGAAGATGGATATACTTTTAGCACATTCCCATCAACCACATAATTTAAATTTTGAGCATTTTTTATGGCTACTAATCCGTTAAAATTTTGCTGTTTTAAAAGTGGGTCTGAAAAATTAATATTCAAATGTTGTTCGGGAGATTGTATGACATCAATAGCTAAAATTGAAAAGTTATTTTTGCCAGGCACTTTTAATGAAGATTTTCCGCTATTATCAACATTTATTTTTTTTCCAGTCCAAGAAATTAGTACTTCGGAATCGTCCTCAAAACGCTGCACACTATCGATAACAAACTGAAAATTTTTACTTATAGAATCGCTTAACTCCCATTTAATTGGTAATTCTTTGTTTTTTTGTGAGGCTGAAATTAGGGCTTTTGCATTTTCAAAATCTAAAAAATCTGCAGTTTTAATAGTTCCTTCAATATATTGCCATTCTTTGCTATACGATTGAAAATTAGTAGTTGTTACTTTAAAATTTTGAGCTATGGTTTTAAATTTAAACGTGTATTTTTTAAATTCTGAAGGAATATTGGTGTAAATTTTTCCCAAATTCACTGTAATAGTATATTCTTTATTCGGCTCTAATTTTTGTGAAGGTTGAAACAACAAACTTCTCTTATTTAATGCCGCTAATTTTCCTTCAATATTTGGTGAAATGCTTATAAATTTCTTAGAAACCTCTTCATTGGCAACCCAACTTTCAACTTCTTTTGCTAAATCAATTCGTATAGGTTCAGCAACAGAAACTACACCTGAAGTAGTGAAATTTATGTACTCTTTAAACTTAAATAAATTGTTAGTGGTTTCTTGTGGTTTTTCATCTTTACAAGCTAAAAAAACTACACTTAATACTATTGAAAAAAGTAACTGCTTAAGCCTCATCGTAAACGGTTTATATAATTAGCAAAATTTTGTATGAAGTTACTAAAAAAACAAACGGAATAAAACGAATTATTGTTGTAATTAAAAGACTTATTTATCTATAGGTAAAACATAAAAAAATACCGCCATAAAATGAGAAAAACTACCTAGCAGTACAAAAATATGGAAAATTGCATGGTTGTATTTAATGCCTTTTATACTGTATAAAATTGCACCGACAGTATAGGATATTCCACCACTAAGTAGCCACATTAAGCCTTCAAAAGGTAAATTTGTAACCAATGGTTTAATGGCAAAAATAATGAGCCAACCCATAAGTACATACGCTATAGTAGAGATTTTATCGAACCTGCCAATAAAAAATAATTTTAGTACAATTCCTAAAATTGCTAAACCCCAAGCAACTCCAAAGATAGTCCAACCTACCCAGCTTTTTAAAACGACTAGAGTAAATGGCGTGTAGGTTCCTGCAATTAATACATAAATTGCAGCGTGATCAAAAATATTTAGTTTGTATCGTAATTTAGGATTTTGCACATAATGATAAAAAGTTGAAGCTGAATACAATACGATTAAACTAGCTCCATAAATACTAAAGCTAACAATATGCCAAACACTTCCATATTTACTAGCATAAACCACCAATAAAACAAGTGCGGCAATACTTAATAATAAACCTATTCCGTGAGAAATAACATTCAGTTTTTCTTCTTTGGGATCGTAAAAAGTGACTTCCTTTTTTTCCATATCGTTAAAACGGATTGTTGGGCTTTTAAGTATTTTTTAAGTCTGAAATTAGTTCGTCATAAATTAATTCAAATGCTTCTTTTTTAACATTTTCTCTATGATTTAATTCTTTTCCTTTTGTTTGAATAAAAAAGTGAATAGTGGCTCTCAATCTTCCTGGGCCTCCACTAAAAAAAGTATATGAAAAACGCTTTTTACAATCGTAAAACGTAATAGGAACAACAGGTATTTGATGCTCAATTGCCAATCGAAAAGCCCCATTTTTAAATTCGCTAAGTACAACACTTTCATCTTCTGGAACTAATCCTTCTGGAAAAATACAAATACTTAAGCCGTTATTCAATCTTTTTTGAGCTTCATAATAAACCTCTTTTCTGCTACTTGCATCACCACGATTAACTGTAATACTCGATCTTTTAAAAATATAGCCAAACAAAGGTATTTTTGTTAATTCTTCTTTTCCAACAAAAACACAAGGGTTTTTAACTATTGAAAGCATTAACATAATGTCAATCATTGATGTATGATTTGCAATGAACATATAACTTTTAGTTGGATCAGTTTTTTGTAATTCTTTAACCTCGCTCCAAAAACCCATTCCAAACATAATGGTTTGACCCCAAATCCTTGCTATTTTGTAAAATGTTTTATAAAAACGTTCGTGGGCTGTAGTTACCAAAAGTATTGGTAAAGCAAACAAGACTGTAAGGAAAATGAGGGTATAAAACCAAGCACGCCAAACTACTCTTAATGTATTTTTAAAAAATTTCATTAATGCCAAAAGTAATTATTTTAAACATAACTCACATCTCTTAGCTTAATAATGTTGATTTTAAGTCTTAATAAATTACAAAATTCACAATTTTTAGATTCTATAAACTTTCACTTTAAAACTCGTTATAAATTTTAAATTAAAAGCATAATGAACGTGTTAGTTCTAGACCTAAGAAAAAAATTTATAAAGCGGTTGAAATGAATACTCCTGTTTATTTGTTGTTTTAATTATTTATTTTGAAATAATAAATATTGTCAGAATTATCATATCTAAAAGAAGTTAGATATCCTGTCTTTTCCGTAAGAAATAGCACTCCTACATCGTCAAATTCAGAATTTAAAACTGACATTTTTTGTGGTAAACCCCAACTGTTCTTGTTTTTTTCAATTTTATAAATATTAAAATTCCCCGTATGATATTCTTTATTAGCTACTTTAATAGTGTCATTTTCAATTTTATACTTAAAACTCTTAAGTTTTCCTTTTAGTCTATTTGTTGAAAAGTAAATGGTATTTTCATCGAAATAAGTTGGGTTTATGATTTCAAAATTTAATTGTGAAATATAGATTATAGTATCTTTTTCCCAATCTCCTTTCTCATTCCTTTTTAACTGAAGTAAATGAAAGTATCCATTTTCATTTGAAACTACTACCATTTTACTTCCATCAGCAGTAATTGACGGATAAGAATATGAAAAATTGGGATCACACACTTTCAATCTTCTAATTTTTAGAACCTTATCTTCTACAATTTCTCCCTTATATATGGTGAAATTACTAAGTGGATATAAACTTTTTGAGGTAGTTACTCCAGTAAAATAAACCTCATTTTTATATGCCTTTGCTGGTCCAAAATTATATTTTGAACCAATTTTAATTTTAGTTCGTTCAGAATTAAGATCGGAAAAATACAGATTGAAATACTTAGTTTCAAAATTGGAAGCGTATAATAAGCCTTTATTATAAACTGTAGGGAAAACGTTTCCTTTTGAGTTTTTCGAAATATACGTTTCGTAAATAGATATACTATCGGTTTCACTAATAAGGACTCGATTTTGACCATTTATTTGAAAAAACCCTAAAATAAAACAGCAAGTTAAAAATTTATACATAAAATTTTACAATGTTTGCTTAATTAGGTTTTTAAAACCTCAATAATCGTTCCGCAAATTCATCTACTCTTTCCCATTTTGTATATTCAATTTTTGTGTTTTTATCGGTTGGTCCTTTGGTCATCCACATAATAAACTGAATCATTATTCGGTCAAAAGTCTTGTATTTTTTATAATCTAACATTCCAGCAAATACCTCCACAATAGTAGGTTTCCAATCAATTTTTTTAAAAAATTTAACCACATATGGATTTGTAGTTGGTTCATTTTTTTCTGGTTTTCTAGCAACTAAATTTACCGAGAAAAATGCGGTTTTCATTTTATCTAATTGTGGTTTATTTGTATTAATAAACTCAATCATTTTTTCATTATGCACTCCATAGCGAATACTAGAACCAAGTATGAGTCTGTCAAACTTTGAAATGTCTTCATCAAAATCATTAATATCAACAATTTCAATTTCGCTATTGTTTTTAGTAAAAGTTTCTTTTATTCTATCGCATATTTTAATTGTATGCCCATCAACTGTAGCATAAATTAAGACTGTTTTTGTGCTCATTTATTTTTTGTTATAAAATCGTATCAAAATTAGCAAAACTATTCAACAAACTCTTGAATCTGAAATAAAAAATTAAAGCTTAGAATCAAAAAAAGCTCACTATTTCTAGTGAGCTTGAATGTTTTAAAAGTTTAAAAATAGTAAGAATTAAATTACTTTAACATTTACTGCATTTAAACCTTTTTTTCCTTCCTGAAGTTCAAATTCAACAGTATCACCGTCTCTAATTTCATCAATTAAACCTGTAACATGTACAAAATAATCTGTGTTTGAACCTTCTTCTGTAACAAAACCAAAACCTTTTGTTTCGTTAAAGAATTTTACTGTACCTTTTTTCATTTTAATAAAATATTTATTACAACAAAGGTAGTATTATTTACATGTAACCAACTGTTTTTTAGAAGAATTTTATAAATTATTAAATACTTAACTCGTTGCTAATCTAAAAGATCGGTTAAATTTTTAAATACAGTTTTCGGATTTTTATTTTCGTACAATACTTGATAAACTGCGGTAATAATTGGTGTTCTAGCTTTATGTTTTTGGTTTAATAAATAAGCGCTTTTTGCGGCATAATAACCTTCAGCAATCATACTCATTTCCATCATGGCGCTTTTTACGGTATAACCTTTACCTATCATATTACCAAACATTCTATTTCTACTAAAAACCGAATAACCCGTTACTAACAAATCGCCTAAATAAGCCGAATTATTAATGTTTCGTTTCATTTTATGAATTTTCTTAATGAAACGTTTCATTTCGCGAATAGAATTTGACATTAATACCGATTGAAAATTATCTCCATAACCCAACCCATGTGCAATTCCTGCAGCAATTGCATAAATATTTTTCAACATAGCGGCGTACTCAGTACCAATAATATCATCTGAAATCTTCGTTTTTATATAATGGCTTGCTAAATATTTACTCAATAATTCTGCTTTACTAGGATCCTGACAAGCAATTGTTAAATAAGATAAACGCTCCATTGCCACCTCTTCTGCATGGCAAGGCCCTGTAATGACACCAATATTTTCAATTGGTATTTTATCTTTTACATTAAAATGTTCACCTACTATTAATCCACTTTGCGGAACAATTCCTTTAATAGCCGAAAAAACAATTTTTGAAGAAATCTTTTCTGTAATTTTATCCAACTCATCTTTAATAAACGCCGATGGAATTGCAAAAATTAATAAATCGGCATACAATACCATTTCATTAATATTACTCGTAAGCTTTAGTTTTTTTATATCAAACTCGGCAGAACTTAAATAATTTGGATTGTGTTCGTTTTCTAAAATATAATCAATTGCGTTTTGATTACGCATATACCAACCCACTTCATCTAAATTTTCACATAACATTTTTACAATCGCCGTAGCCCAACTTCCACCACCAAAAACAGCTATTTTTAAATTCTCGTTCATGTATAAAGTTTTAAGATTCAAATGTAAAGAAACTAAAGCAATTACTTCTTAAAATTTGGTAATAATGGTTTCAATACTTCGTAAATAAGAAGTTCCAAACAAGTTTAAATGGATTAATAACGGGTATAAATTATAAATGTCTTTTCTATTTTCAAACCCTTTTTCTAACGGATAAAAATCGTTGTAATATTTGTAAAAATTAGAAGAAAAACCTCCAAAAAGTGTAGTCATAGCTACATCAATTTCTCTATGACCATAATACACCGCTGGGTCAATTAAAACAACTTGTTCTTTTGAATTGCAAATAAAATTTCCACTCCATAAATCGCCGTGAATCGCGCAAGGTTTTTCATTCGGAAAAATGGAAGAAAGTTCTTTATATAAATTTTCAAAATTTTGAATATGTCCTTTTTGTAATTTATTTGAATTTACAGCTAATTTCACTTGTGGTTTTAGTCGGTTTTCAATAAAAAACGCTGAAAAATCATTTTTAAAAGTATTATTCTGAAACAATTCACCCATATAATTATTGGATTTTAATCCAAACTGATTGCCTTTATGTTGATGTAATTTTACCAACTGTTGTGCAAAATTCTTCCAAAATAAATCTGTTTTAATACCTGATTCTATCCACTCTAAAACCAAATAAATGTGCTTTTTAAAATTTCCTTTACAAATAATTTTAGGAACTAAAACTGTGTTTGCTTTTAAAAATTGAAGTCCAAAAAATTCTTCATCAAAACCATTTTTAAATATCGTAATCGTATTTATTTTTACAAAAAAAGAAATGCTGTTAGATAAAATTTTATAAGTCTCATTTATGGAACCTCCTCCAACACTATTCCAAGTAAAAGTATTATTAAATCCAAACTGTTGATTTATCTCGTTTTCTATATGTTTTTGCAACTCTACATTCATTCAATTAAAAATACATCTTCATTTTAAAACAATCAACTAATACTTTTGTACTTTTATGGCGTTTAAAATAAAAAGCATTCTTGAGCGCACTTAAAAAATTTTTTAAAGACACCATAATTTACGGAATTGCAGCAGTTTTACCACGTGTAATTAACTTTTTATTAGTTCGTGTTCACACCGATGCGCTTCCAACCACTAATTATGCCGAAAACACTAATTTTTATATTTGGGCAGCGCTTTTTTCTGTATTATTAACTTTTGGGTTTGAAACTGCTTTTTTTCGATTTTATAAGTCTGAAAAAAAGAAAGATTCTTTAGTTTCAACTGCTTTTATTACTGTATTTATTTCAGCATTAATATTTGTTTCTGTTGTTTTTAGCTTGTCCGATTTTTTTATCAATATGTTCGATTTTGGTGAAAATCCGCTTCAGTTAAAACTATTTATTGGTATTATGGCTTTAGATACTTTGGCTGTAATTCCATTTGCTT
>Ga0209121_10001483_pt1 | contig 24599 bp, 23 predicted proteins | sample Cruoilmetagenom3_FD_187292 | JGI IMG/M metagenome (GOLD analysis project Ga0209121, IMG submission 187292) | Oil polluted marine microbial communities from Coal Oil Point, Santa Barbara, California, USA - Sample 3 (SPAdes) (version 2) | ecosystem: Environmental > Aquatic > Marine > Oil seeps ... | reverse complement strand
TTAAATGGATAATGTTACTTCGTAGCTTTATTCCTATTCGTTGTTTTGAATCTCCTGGGGGAGGGTCTTTAAGTGATCGTGAAGCACACGAATTCTCGCGTTATTTCTCAACCTTTAGAGCACAGTACTTTTTATTCCTGAGAAAAACATTCAGATTCCCAATTTTAAGAAGGTTTGAATCTAAATCAGACAATATCGATTCTTATCTAATCAATAAATTTCATTTCTTGAAAAAGTTTTGTTGGGCCTTTGTCTTAGAATTTACAAAATAATAATCTATTATGGTGCTTGAGTAAAAATTTTATTTAAAGTTTTCCCTGCCCCAACTTCGAAACCTTGACTTTGGAGTTTATTTCTATAGAATGAATTATGCTTTCCATTAAGAATATTTATAAATCTTATGGGGATGTCCAGGCCTTAAATGGTGTTTCTTTTGATATAAAAAAAGGCTGTATTTTTGGGCTTCTTGGACCAAATGGCGCAGGGAAAACTACCGCTATAAGAATAATTTTATCCATTATTTATCCAGATAAGGGAGAAATCCAGAATTCTTTCAATAAGGTTGGTTATATGCCAGAAGAAAGAGGTTTATATCCTGATATGCGTCTTGATGAACTAATCCGCTTCCTGGGAAACCTCAGAGGGATGAAGAAAAGGGATATTGAAGAGCAGATGGATTTTTGGCTTGAGCGACTCGAATTAAAAGATAGAAAAAAAGACAAGGTGAAAGACCTTTCCAAAGGTTTAAAACAGAGATTGCATTTAATCATTAGTGTTCTCCATGACCCAGAGCTTTTGATTCTTGATGAACCTTTCACCGGCTTGGACCCTATCGCAGTTATGAGTTTACGAGATTTGGTTTCAGAATTAAAAAGCAGAGGAAAAACTATTCTGCTCTCGACCCACTGGATGGACCAGGCAGAACAACTCTGCGATTCGATTTGCCTTATAAAAGAAGGAAAAGAGATCTATGTAGGAGATTTAAAGGAGTTGAAAGAGTCATATAGAAAGGATGAATTCTACCTTGAAGTTGAAGGAGAAGTGGATTTTGACCAACTGCCAATTATAGGTGAGGTGAAAAAGAAGGGAAAGGGTTTTGTTGGCAAAACCGAAAAAGAATCATCGGAATTTTTAAGAATTTTAGCTGGAATGACAGAGGTAATTGAGTTTAAATTAATAACCCCAAGCCTTGAAGAAGTCTTTGTTCAAAAGGTTCAAAGTGAATAAATCTATCATTGTCGCAAAAAGAGAGTTTATCAGGTTAATAAGGAGTAAATGGTTCAGAGTATTCTTTCTCCTGCCTTTAATTATAGTTGCTCTGATTTATATTTTTTTAACATTTACACCAGGGGGAATCTCTCTTTTTAAAGAAAAGAAGAAAACTATTGGGTTGGTAGACCGCTCTACAGAGATAATCCACTTTCTTAAAGATACAGAGAATTTTAAATTTGTAATAGCAGATTCTACTCAGGCTTTTGATAGTGTTATGGTAGGGAGTTTTGATGGATTTTTAATTATTCCAGAAAATCCTGATTCGAACAGCTCTATATACTACAGCCGAACTGCTTCCGATATAAGTAGATTGAGAAATACTCTCTCTTCCGCAGCTTTTAAATGGAGGTTGAAAAAAAGAGGGCTGAGTGTTTCACTTGCAGAGAAACTGAATAGAAAGGTTGACATAACAACAAAGAAGATTTCAGAAAAGGGGAGCAAAGGAAGCGGAATTGAACTATTTGTCTTTGGGATGTTTATGGTCGTATTCCTCTATATGTTCATAATTATGGCATCTCAAATAATGGCAAGGAGTGCGGTTGAAGAGAAACTTAACGGGATGATAGAACTTATTATTTCTGATATATCGCCAACAAAATTGCTCTTTGGAAAATTCCTCGGAGTTACCGCTGCAGTTGTACTTCTCTTAGTTGCATGGCTTGTTGTTGTAATGACATTTATGGGTAATGCTCTCTTCTTTATCAATCGTTCCATTGATATTTCCATTCCCAAGGGTATCTTATTTTACTTTATTGGCGCTTTTATCTTTGGTTATACTCTTTACACTTCCATTATCCTTCTATCTGTTTCAGCTGTAAACTCCGAGCAGGAAGTAAACAACGCAATGGGCGTTGGGGTGTTAATTATTCTTATACCTTATTTCTTATCCTTTCTCCTGATTAAGGATAAGCCTGATTCCATCGTTTCTGTGGTGTCCTCTTTAATTCCTTTCTTTACTCCTTTAATTATGCCACTTCGCCTTTCCATTTCAACAGTTCCTCTCTGGCAAATCATTGGATCATTCGTTCTGCTTTTTGGAACTGCATGGGCCTTTTTAATCCTTGCAGGTAAAGTTTATCGAATTTCAATGCTAATGGTGGGAGAACCTCTTCGCCTATCCAGGATTTTTCAATTATTGAGAAAGAAGTAAAAAAAATCGATACAAGAACTCATCTGAACTTTTCGATATTTTACTTCTATGGAGTTTCATGATTTTTATAAAGAATTATGCGGGATACTTCTTTCTTGACAATAATCCAACTGGTGCTATAATTAAATTAGCGGTTGCAAAGATAAAAATTAAATGATGAGTTCATTAGAAAATTAAAGGAGGTAATATGAAATTAAGAAATATTGTTTGGACGATTATTCTTATACTCGTTATCATATTTGCAGTAGGAAATAGAGATACAACTAATCTGTGGTTTTTCAGGAATTTTGAAAGTCCAAAAATTGTTGCAATACTAATCTGTTTTGTAGTGGGTTTTTTTGCAGGTTTTTTTTCAAGGGGCAGGAAAAAGTAGAGAATTCTGCTCTGTAAGGTTTGATTACCAGGCTTATATTCTCTCTCGCACGATTTGATTGTAAGAGAGTTGTTAGATTTTTCTATTCTCCAAAAAAGTGAAACGGAACTATAAGATTATCATTGACAAAGGGTGTAAACTCCCTAAAATAATAATATGAAGGTATCTTTTATCACACTTGGGTGTAAGATCAATCAGTTTTATACTGATTGTATAAGGCAAAAGTATATTGATAATGGAGACGAAATTGTGCCTCTAAGAGAGCATCCGGATATTGCCTATCTCAATACCTGTTCTGTTACTACCCATGCAGGTAGCGAATCCAGGAAGCTATACAGGAGAGCAAAGAAATATGCAAATGAAGTAAGGTTAATGGGTTGCCATGCAAAACTCTTTCCCGAAGAGTTTGAAGAAAACTACTTTATAGATGAATTCGGGTTGATTGAAGAATATTCTAATCCAGACCAGAATAGGAGTCGATCTTATCTTCCAATACAATCAGGATGCAATAATTTCTGCACCTATTGTATTGTGCCTTATGCCAGAGGGGAAAATTATTCTCTTCCAATTAGCAAAGTCATTCAAAACATTGAGGAAAGAATTGATGCAGGTTATCCAGAGGTGATTCTAACTGGAATCCATATTGGCAGTTATAAATATAAGAATATAGGTCTAAAAGGTCTTTTAAAAGAACTCCTAAAATACAATACCAGGATACGCCTTTCCTCCATAAAACCCGGTTGTGTGGATAAAGAATTCCTTGAACTATTTAACAACAAAAACTTGATGCCCTACCTTCACCTATCACAGCAAAGTGGAAGTGATTCAATTCTTAAAAGAATGGGAAGGAAATACACAAAAGAGAAAACCCTCTGGATTTCAAGGAAATTAAGCCAAATAGGAGAAGAAGTTCGCCTGGCAGGTGATTTTATTGTGGGTTTTCCAGGAGAAGGTAAGGAAGAATTCCAGGATACGGTCAATCTTATTAAAGAGTCAAACTTTACTCATTTACATATTTTCCGCTATTCAAAAAGACCCTATACTCTTGCCTCTTTATTCCCTGATCAGGTTCAGGATTCAATAAAAAAAGAGAGGGCTGAAGTCTTGAAAAGCCTCTGGAAGAAACAGCGCGCCCGATTCATTCAGGAACAAATCGGAAAGATTTATAGGGTTGTAATTGAGAAAAAAAGCCCCTTAGGAAAAGATTGGCAAACCGGAATGACCCCCAACTATATCAGAGTCCATTTTCATCACAATAGTAAAAAAGAAAACGTTCTCCCTATCAGGATTAAAGATTTCAAAGAAGGTCGTGTTTATGGAGAAATCGAAGAATAAATTCTATATCAGAACTTACGGCTGTCAGATGAATAAATATGATTCAGAGGTAATTAAGAATCTTTTATTAAAGCTAAACTTTAGGGAAGTTTCAAGTCCTGAAGAGGCTGATTATGTCTTCTTAAATACCTGTGCTGTAAGAGAACATGCTGAAAAAAGGGTCTTTGGGAGATTGGATTCCCTGAAGGGGTTAAAAAGGGTCAAACCTGACACTGTTATTGGAGTTCTTGGTTGTGTGGCAAAATATCATCCAGAATTGATTGGTCATCCTGTTGTTGATTTCCTCGCACCTCCTGATTCATACAGGAATTTAATCCAATGGCTAAAAACGAAGAGAAAGGGCACAATCCCAGAAAATGAGAATGAAGAATATTCCGATATATTTATTTCTCCTAACAAAATAAGCTCTTATCTGTCAATTACACGAGGTTGTAACTATTTCTGCTCATATTGCGTTGTTCCTTATACAAGAGGAAGAATAAGGTCGAGACCCCCTGAAGACATTCTGGAAGAGGCCCAGAGCCTTGTTAATTCAGGAACAAAAGAAATTATCCTCCTTGGGCAGAATATTAATGCATATCATTATAATGGAATTGATTTTCCTGAAATTCTCAAAAGAGTAAGTTCTATTAAAGGAGTAAAACGTCTTGGCTTCCTAACTTCCCATCCTGGAGATTTACCAAAAGAGCTCTTTAGTGTGATGGCAGCTTTTGATAATATTACCAACTACCTGCATCTCCCACTCCAGTCAGGTTCTGACAAAATCCTCACCAGAATGAACAGGGGATATAAATTGAAAGACTACATGAAGATAATTGAGGAAGCAAGAAATTTAATGCCTGATTCAAATCTTACAACCGATATTATTGTTGGATTTCCAGGAGAAAAAGAGGAAGACTTCCAGAAAACTCTGGATGCAATGAAGAGAATAAGATTTGACCAAGCCTATATGTTTGCTTATTCAAATAGAAAAGGAACTCTTTCAGCCCTCTTTCCCAACCAGGTTGAAAAAAAGGTAAGAAAACAAAGATTGCAACGCCTCATTTATACACAAAATGAAATAACCAGGGAAAAGGCAAGAGAATTAATTGGAAAGGAGAGGGAAGTTCTAATCCTGGGAGAAGGTAAAAAAGGCTGTAAACTTGGGAAAGACAGAAATGGTAGAATAATCATGACTGATGGGGTTGCAAAAATCGGAACCGAGTATATCATCAAGATAAATAAAGTAAACGGCTGGGTCCCCTTTGGGGGAATAAAAAAGGAGGCATAAATGACATTTTTAGTTGCTCTTATAGCAGGAATAATCATTGTTTTTGGTATAATCATCGGCACACAGAATGGCAATACTTTGGTCACATTCTACCTCTTGAAATGGAAATTTGAGGATACTTCTCTGACCTTATTACTTATTGAATCACTTCTCCTTGGTATCGTAGTCGCTGTTATAATAGCCGGTATTAACCAAATAAAATTGAGGCTTCAAATGAGATCCTTAACTTCAGAAAATAGAGAACTTGAGAATGAAATTAAGGCTTTAAAAAGTATGCCATTTGAAGAAATTGAAGAGGAAACTGAAGAGGAGAAATCAGAAGAATGCTCTGGCTAATAGGTATATTAATCTTTTTTATACTCTTAATAGTGGGTCTTTCGGTTTTGAAAAGACCTAAAAAAGAAAAGTACACCGAGTTATATATCAAGGGGCTCGAAGCTATAGCGGATGGGAAAACAGATGAGGCGATAGATAAACTGAGAGACGTGATAGATAAGGAACCATCAAACACAGGAGCCTACTTATATCTGGGAGATCTTATGAGAGAGAAAGGAGAGATTTCTAAAGCCATGATGATCCATAAAAATTTATCGGTTAACCCCTCCTTAAGTGATGAAGAAAAAAAGAAAGTAAAAGAAACTCTGGCAAAGGATTACTTTGAAACCAAAGAATTTAAGAAAGCAGTATCCCTATATGAATCTCTTTACAAGAGGGAGCCTAAAAATAGAAAACTTTCCATGGTTCTCCTCAATCTCTATGAAAAACTCAATGACTGGGATAAAGCATATAATATTGCCAGGAAAATATATACCAGAGGTAAAGACCTTGCCAATTATGCCACCTTTATGGCCTCCCACCTTATAAACGAGGATCCAAAGAAAGCAGAACGATATTTATCCATTGGACAAAAAGAGGATATATCTTATGCACACTACCTCTATGGAAAGTTATTAATCTCGGAAGGCAAGGAGAAAAGCGGTATTGAATATTTAAAGAAAAGTATCTCTCTTGAACCAGATAGAGCTTCTGCATACCTTCCTGAACTTTTCGAATATATGTTCAAGAGTGGAGAATTCAGTGTCCTTGAGCCATATTTAAAGAGCCTCTTTGAAGAAAACTCAGACAATTGGAATATTCTTAATTCTTATGTTTCAATGCTCAAGAAAAAAGGTGAAGTGGGGAAAGCAGAGAAGATTCTGGATGAATCCGTCCATGGTTTTGATTTGAAAAATCCTTGTATACTGTCTTCTATCGCTTTAGCATATAATGGTATTAATACAGATAAAGCATTTGAATACCTTTCCGCCATGCAAAAAATTTTCCAGCAAAACGAGGTATTTGAGTGCACGGAGTGTAAAAATGAAGTCAAAGAATTTAGCTGGAAATGTCCTTATTGCAGTTCTTTTGGGAGTCTCTATCCAGTGCGGTATTAATAATCCGGCACCTGCACCGGGAACTATTGTTGGATCTGGAACCGTAGAAGTAACTAATTTAAGCGTTAAGAATTATTATTTTAAGAAGGGCGGAGAGTCCTATGGTTATATAACATTCTATTATCAGAAAGGTAACAATTGGGAGAAACTTACAGTATCCTCCCCTTACGGAATTAAACAGGGAAGCGGGAATACTGCTCCTGCAACTGGTTACACATTGTCAGAAGAAGATGTCATCTTAGGAAATTCCTATTTCTTTAAGCCTGATTCACTGCATTATGGAAGAATCGATATAAACTATCGATTAGTCAATTCAACTGCCACTGTCGGTTTTAAATGGACTATTCAAACAGAAAATGATAATAGGGAACTTTACTGATGAAACTACTGATTGTTTTACTTCTCTTTCTTAGTCCTTTGGATAAAGCAAGAGAGAAATATCATAAGGCAGTCCAGATCCAGAATTCTCTAAAGGCGATTGAATACTATCGTCAAATAATTAAAGAAGCGCCTAAAACAGCCTATGCCGATTCTTCTCTTTTCAGAATCGGAATGTTTTATTATCTTTTGGGTGACTTTGAACAGACAATTAATACTCTTGAGGTTATTTATAATAAAGGTCAGGTATCTTCCCTTTACCAGAAGGCTTGCTTCTGGCTGAAAGTCAGTTATCAAAATATTGGAGATACAAGCAAGACCCAAGAATTTAGTAAAATACTTGACACCCTAAAAATGCCCAGTGATAAGCCTATCACTCTGGAAGGTGAAGAAAGCAAGGAAAAAACTGAATTTTACACTGTTCAATTGGGTGCCTATCGAGATAAAGAATGGGCAGACCTTTTTCTTAGCCATTTAAAAGAGCATAACGTAAAATCTTATACTATCCAAAAGGGTAAATATATAAGAATTTTCTCAGGAAAATTTCCAACAAAGGAAGATGCAGAGAAATATCTCAAAATCCTTCAGGATAATGGATTTGACGGTTTCGTAATTCTATTAAAACCTTGACACCACTCCTTAAACAATATCTGGGCATAAAGAAAGAATATAAGGACGCAATATTACTCTTTCACATAGGAGATTTCTATGAAACATTTTATGACGACGCTAAAATTACCTCAAGGACCCTTGATATAACTTTAACTTCAAAACCAATGGGTAAAGGAGTAAGAGCACCTCTTGCTGGAATACCGATAAAGGCAGCAGATTCTTATATAGAAAAACTTGTTAGATTGGGACATAAGGTTGCTATCTGTGAGCAAGTAGAAGATGTAAAATTATCAAAAGGTCCTGTAAAAAGAGAAGTTGTTGAGGTGATTACATCAGGAACTGTGATGAGGCCTTCTCTATTGGAAGAAAGATCCAATAATTATATCGTAGCAGTGCTTAAATCCCAATATACCTATGGTATCGCATTTTCTGATATTTCGACTGGTGAATTCCAATCTGGAGAGGTTAAAAACCTTAAAGATGAATTAAACAGACTTTCTCCAAAAGAGATAATAATCCCGGAAGGTTCACCCATACCATTACCCGAGACAATACCTATCACGCCGCTTGACCCATACAAATTCGAAAAAGAATTCGCTATAAGCACAATAAAGGAGCATTTTGGTGTCTTAAAAATCGATGCTTTTGGAATTGAAGAAGATTCACCTGCAGTGAGGGCAGCCGGAGCTCTACTTTCTTATTTCTATGAAAATCAGAAAAAAGCTCTGAACCATATAAAAAAGATATCCCAATTTAACCCCGAGGAATGTATGGTTCTTGATGCTGCCACGATAAAAAACTTAGAACTTACCCAGAGGATAAATGGAGATAAAAAGGATTCACTCTTATATACGATAGATAAAACTATAACCTCAATGGGCGCTCGCCTTCTGAAGAAGTGGTTGCTTTATCCCTTAACAGATATAGTTAAGATTGAGGAGAGGCTTGATGGCGATGAAGAATTAATTTTTAAGAGAGATAAGTTAAGAAAGATTAGAGAAAAGTTAGGCGAAGTCTATGATATAGAAAGGATTAATGGTCGCATCTCCACTTTGAAGGCAACGCCAAGAGATCTGATATCTCTAAAGAATTCTCTAATATCAGCGGGAAGATTAAAGGTAATTCTACCTCAGCTCAATTCTACAATATTCAGGAAGCAGAATGAGAGAATTAGCGAAATGGGAGAAATAATCCAACTTATTCAGAAGTCTATTGTAGAAGATCCACCAATCAAAATTACCGAAGGTGGCATATTCAAGAAGGGGTACAACAAGGAGTTGGATTTATTGAGAGAGATTGCATCTAAGGGGAAAAATTGGGTTCTGAGTTATGAAGAAGAACAGAGGAAAGTCACCAAAATTAATTCACTAAAGGTAGGCTATAATTCGGTCTTTGGTTATTATATTGGGATAACAAAGCCAAATCTCGATCGAGCCCCTCCGAATTATATAAAAAAACAAACGCTAACAAATTCTGAAAGGTTCATAACCGAAGAATTAAAGGAATTTGAATCAAAAATACTTACCTCAGAAGAGAAACAGAAGGAAATAGAAAGGATTCTATTTAAAGAGTTGTTAGAGAAACTCCGGAATTATATTGGGGAATTTGAAGAAATTGCAAATGCTCTGGGGATAATCGATATAATATCCGGGTTTACAGACTTTGCTCTTACCCACAATTATAGCCGTCCCAGGGTATATGACCATAAGAGAATCCATATAAAAAGTGGAAGGCATCCTGTAGTAGAAAACATCCTGCCTGAAGGAGAATTTATACCGAATGATACGGAGTTAGCCGAAGACGAAAGAACCATTATCCTTACAGGTCCAAATATGGCAGGTAAATCAACCTATCTCCGTCAAATCGCTTTAATTACAATACTTGCCCAAATTGGGTCATTCATTCCTGCAGAGGAAGCAAAAATAGGGCTAATAGACCGGATTTTTACAAGAATTGGAGCTTCTGATGATCTGGCTCGAGGGGTATCAACCTTCTTAGCAGAGATGGACGAGACGGCAAACATACTCAACAATGTAACCAGCAGGAGCCTTATTCTTTTAGATGAGGTTGGTAGGGGAACAAGCACTTATGATGGACTTTCTATAGCCTGGTCTGTAGTTGAATATCTCAACTCTTTAACGGAGAAACCTTTGGTTCTCTTTGCGACCCATTACCACGAATTGACAGAATTGGAGGAATTCTACGAAGAGGTCGTGAACTATAATGTTGCTGTAAAGGAGACCGAAAACGAGGTCATTTTCCAAAGGACTGTGAAAAAGGGGGCTTCTGATAGAAGTTACGGCATTGAAGTAGCAAAACTTGCCGGCCTCCCTGAAGGAGTTATCATAAGGGCAAAAGAATTACTTGAAGACTTAAGGAAAGATGTCAGAGTGAAAAGGAAACATCCCCCTAAATTCAGGCAATTATCATTGTTTGATAGACAAAATGTCATAATGAACAAAATCCATGCCCTTGATCTAAATAGTCTTACACCAAAAGAAGCTCTCAACCTTCTCTACGAATTGAAAGAAGAAGAAAAAGAAAATTAATACTTTAATATTCCCAAAAATTTCAATTTGCTCCATAATTGAAACACATTATGGAATGATAAAAGATAACGATAGAATATTTAAAATAAATTAGTTTTAGGAAAGAGATTATTCAAAGTTATATAATATTGAAATACGATGACCCAGAGGAAGGCAAGGATGGACATTTACTGCGTAATTCACTGAAAAAGGGAATTTTTCAAGACCAATACCCGCTGTTAACTGGTTATTTATAAAGCCAGTTCGAACTCTTAACCACTTGTTGATCGAAGCTTCTAACCCTAAATGGTGATTAAACCCATAATCATCCTGGATGAGATCAACTTCCAAAAGGAGGTCAATGGAGCCCACTTCTCTTTTCATACCCACACCCAACTGATAGGAGGGAGCGATGTGCTCGGTTCTTCCCTTCCAGAAGATGGGCGAAGTCGTAAGGTCCTTTATTGCAGCACCTATTGAATATGAATCCATTTCATAGATAATGCCGATATCAGTGCCAGCACCAAAGGCAAGTTGATCCTTGATTCTCTTGTAAATAAATTTAAGGTTTAATCCAACAGAAAGATCTCCAACCAATCTCGCATAAGAAGTTGTAAAAGCACCTTCGCGGGATGAGAAGTTTGTTATGCGACTTTCATTTAGTTCTTCATTCTCGTCAAGCACTCCATTTCCATTCAGATCAATAAGAGCATTTCTTGTGTCATGGATATCTCCAACTGAATGAAAAACAAAATGTGCTCCAATCCCAAAATTTTCACCCTTAAAATTCACTCCTCCAGAGATTAAATTGGCGAAAAAAATTCTGGAGCCTGTAAAATTCCCTCCCCTGGGTAATATCAAAACTGCTGCAGGATTCTTATAACCCGTAGTTGGATATGCGAGACCAGTGGAACCTCTTCCCCAACTTGCGGCATCTACACCAAGAGTAAAAAACTCACCTTCAAAAAGAGCTATTAGAAGCAGAAGCATTATTTCTCTTTTTCCTGTTTCTTTTCTCGAATAATTTCTTCTGCGATATCCTCGGGGGCCCTTTCATAGAATGCAAATTCAGAAGTATATGTTCCAGTCCCCTGAGTTATAGAACGGAGTTGGTTTGAATAATTATACATTTCTCTCTCTGGTACATAAGCATTTATCGCCTTAAACTTCCCTTCGGCATCCATACCCAGAATTCTTCCCCTCCTTGCGTTCAAGTCCCCCATAACATCACCCGTATATTCATTAGGGATGATAACATGGATTTTAAGAATTGGCTCAAGAAGGTAAGGTGAGGTTTTAGGAAGAGAATCCTTCAAGGCCATTGAACCAGCTCTCTTGAAGGCATTATCAGAAGAATCGACAGGGTGGTAAGTTCCATCGTATGCTATAATCTTTAAATCAATAACTGGATAATCTGCCAGAAAACCCTCCTTTGCTGCATCTCTAACACCTGCCTCTACTGATGGTATAAACTTACTTGGGATACGCCCTCCCTTTATCTGATTCTCAAATTCAACACCCTCTCCACGTTCAAGGGGCTCCACTTTTATATAAACTTCTCCATATTGGCCTCTACCGCCTGTTTGCTTCTTGAACTTTGCCCACCCCTCAGCTCCATTCTGAATTGTCTCCCTGTAGTGTACCCTCGGTTTCTTCTCCAACACAGTTACTCCAAAATCCTCCTCTAACCAGGACTTCACAAATTGCATATGCTGTTCACCCATAGTTTCTATAATGAGTTGTTTCGCTTCTGAATCAAAGTAATAATTCAAGGTAGGATCCGTTCTCTTAATTTTTGGAAGACCTTTAGATATCCTGTCCTCCTCTTTCTCACTTCCACCCTCAATTGCAACCTTTGCTACAGGATTGGGGAAGTCGATCTCCCCCAGTTTCACAGGATGAGAGGGATCTGTTAGAGTATCAGATGTGCTTGTATTTTTTAGTTTTACAAGGACTCCAACGGAACCCGACCCTATTTCATCAACAGATTCCCTATTGTTTCCTCTCAACCTGAAGATTTGATTGATTTTCTCTTTTGTATTGTTTGAATTATTCAAAAACGAAGACCCTGCAGTAACTTTTCCACTCCAGACCTTTATAAAATTCAATTCACCAACATGGGGTTCAAACTTTGTTTTAAATACAAAGGCAACTGGAGGTTCTTCGATTGATTTTACTTCTACAGGGTGAGGAGCCTCGTCAGGGTAAGGAAATATCTTCTCAACATATTTAAGAAGGGAGTCGACCCCTAAAAGGGAGAGAGAATCACCAGAAATTACAGGGAACACTTTACCATCTAAGAAACATTTATGTAAACCCTTTGCTATATCATTTTCACTTATCTCTTCTTCGTCTATAAACTTTTCCATAAGTTCAACATCGACCTCAGCAAGAGATTCTACCATAGATTCCCGATATTCCTTTACCTTACCTTCGAAGGATGAAGGAATCTCCATTTCCCCATCGGTTGAGTATGCTTTGAGTTCAAGGAGATCTACAACCCCTTTTATCTCATTACCCTCTTTTATTGGAATAACGAGAGGGAGAACCCCATCCCCCACATCAGATTTGATCTCGTCAAAAACTCGGAAGAAGTTAGCATCCTCTTTCTCCGTTTTACTTACAAAAAACAACCTCGGAATTCCTCGCTTTTTAGCATGTTCGATAACCTTCTCAGTTGTAAATTCTATTCCTGAACTTCCGTCCACAATAATTATGACAGAATCCGAAACGGACAGTGCAGAAATAAGATCACCCTGGAAGTCTGGATAACCAGGTGTATCGATGAGATCAATTCCAAGATTATTATATTCAAATGAGGCTACTGAAAGACTCACAGTGTGTTTTCTTTCTTTCTCATATTTCATATAATCCAGAATAGATGTTCCTTTATCCGTTGATCCCAATCGGTTCGTAACATTTGCCTTATATAATATCGCCTCCCCTAAAGAAGTTTTACCAGAATTTGCATGTCCTGCAATGCATATATTTTTCCTCTTCATTTATATTCCTCCTTTCTCCTGAAGTCCGTTAAGGTTTTATAACCCGTTCCTAACTATTTCTCCTCTCCAACAACCTTTATCAAACCAGACTGTGCTAAATCATAAAGGATTTTTATAACTTGGAATGGTTTCAAATCGAGTTCCCTTGAAATTTCCTTTATAGTCTTTTCTCCATTGATAATAGAAAGTGCTTTCCATTCCACTGGCTGTAATTCAATCTCACTTAAACCTGGCTCTGCCACAAAATCTACCACAGCATCAATAGAGGGAATGACCTCTTCTATTTTCTTCCTCTCATCGATCTTTTTTGCCGCTTCTAAGATTGCGCTCTGAACAGGTAAATCTATCGTAACTTTATCCAATTTTTCTCCTGTTATAAACTCAAAAACGCCTTGGTCCCAGGTTAGAAGAACGCTTATCGCATCTGTACCACTATGCTCGCCAGCCTCAGCGTGCAGGATATTTCCACGGTCAAAATAGATTGTTCCTTCTCCTAAATCACTATGAACGTGAAGGACTCCATCTTTCCCACTCATATGGATAAATTGAAATATATCATTTAACTCAAAATCCTTAAGATCGCCAGTTAATCCCATTTATAACTCTTTAAAAAAACCCATCTTTGAAAATTTTTCACTCCTTTTTTGGATCAACTCATCTGCAGGTATATCTTTCAACTCATTGTATGCTTTCATAACCGCTTCTCCAACTAAATTAGCCGCTTCTTTATGATTACTGTGAGCTCCTCCCCCGGGTTCCATGATAATATCGTCTATAATATTAAATTTTTTAAGATCTTTTGCAGTAATTTTAAGAGCCTCTGTTGCTTCTTTTTTGTATTTTTGATCACGCCAGATTATCGAAGCACAACCTTCAGGAGATATCACTGAATACACCGCATATTTCTGCATATATATTCTATCTCCTATACCAATAGCAAGGGCTCCCCCACTTCCCCCTTCACCGGTAATAATAACAATAATTGGCACTGGAATCATTGCGATTTCCTTGATATTCTCCGCAATTGCCAGAGCCTGGCCTCTCTCCTCTGCTCCTATTCCAGGATAAGCGCCAGGAGTATCAATAAATGTCACAATGGGGAGTTTAAACTTACTCCCCAACTTCATTACTCGTAATGCCTTTCTGTAACCTTCGGGATGGGGCATACCGAAATTCCTTCGAATCTTTTCCTTTGTCTTTCTCCCCTTTTCATGCCCGACAACAACAAAGGATATCCCATTAAGTTTTCCAATTCCAGCAACTATCGACGGGTCATCTGCAAATCTTCTATCCCCGTGGAGTTCTACCCAATCCTTAAATATATATTTTATATAGTCGTTTGTATAGGGGCGATTCGGATGCCTTGCAAGTTCAACCTGCTCCCAGGAAGTAAGATTTGAAAATATCTCTTCTCTCACTTTTGAGAGGCGAACTTTAAGTTTTTCTATCTCATCCTCAAGGCCACCACCTCTATCTGTATTAAGAGTCTTTAATTCCTCAATCTTTTCCTTTAATCCTATTATTGGCTTTTCAAAATCCAGATATTTAGGCATTATATTTCTAAAGAGGCTGTAAATAGATGGGAGCCTTCATAACCGTTATCATTGGGCGAATAGGAATAGTCAAAGTAAAACCTGTTCTTATGAAGGCCAAATCCAACATAATATTTCTCCAGGAAGTTTTCGGAGTTCTTACCTGCTCCAACCCTTTTACTACCTACGCGAATGGCAAACCATCTTATTTTATACTCACCGCCAATCGTCCATTGGGTTTTTGTGTTAAGAGGTTTATTTAATGAAAAACCGCCACGGAAGGAGCCAAAATTGCCTTTCAATCCGAGATGCCAAGTTAGAGGAAGACGGAATTTGTAGTTTGTGTATTTGGGTCCTAGATGCAGGAAGGAAATATCCATTCTCAATGCTTCTATTTTTGGGATCGAAAAATTGTGGCTTATCCCAAGATCGAAGGAATAAGTGGAATACGAACCGGTAAATATTCTTTCATTGAGAAATCTTATTGTCCCACCGAGGGAGTTATTCCCTAAATTTCTTGCATAACTCAAGCCCCCAATAAGATCTTCTGCGGAATAATTACCAACTGGATTACCAGGAATATTCCTTCGAAGTTCCATATCACCGGAAAAGAACCCAAGAAAGGATAATCCTACAGTACCGCACCAGATTGGTTTGGTAAAACCTAAGAATTCTGCGTTCATACTGCATCCAAGGATTCTATGGGTAAATGTAGCCTCGGATTTAAAGGAAGAAGAACTTTCGGATTGAATAATTTCTGCCGGATTAAATAAAAGAGCATGGACTCCTTTATCCCAATAATTTCCTGCCATGCTATTCATAGGTGCATCTAAATCTACTTCAAGAATCTCAAAACCGCTGAAACCGCCAATCTTATTTAAACTATTCCAGAAATTGGAAAGGTCATCTTTTAAATCTGGAAATGAAAAGGAGAGAATTAGAATTAATATCATTTTTCAATCCTTAACTTATCACTAATTATCATTCAATCATCCTTTAATGAATCTTCATTTACTTTCTTTTCCATTTCTGCCTTAAAATATACTCATTAGTTAAAAATGCAAGGGAATTTTATAGTTGGAGAGTAACAAAGTTTGGTTTATTGTCAAGGAAGAAGCCACCTTTATTCACCCAGGCAAAATTTAGTTTCCCAGAATTAACTCTCTTGCGATATGCCGATTGGAGGTCCAATAGGGAGCAATGACTTCTTCCTTTGGAGCGTATCCTGAAAAACGATGGATAATGATATCTGAAGGAAGATTTTGGATAACTTTTCTTGCAATTTTTGCGTACTCCTCAGGTTCCTCAAAAACTTTTATCTTTCCCTTTTTAAACTCCTTTGCAATTGGAGCTCCCTTAACAATATAAAGATGATGCAGTTTTACTCCATCAATACCCCACCTTGAAAGAACCTTCGCAGTCTGGATCATATCTTCTTCATTTTCTCCGGGTAGACCCAATATTAGATGAGCAACAATTTCAATATTACCTCGTTGCCTTATTAACTGGATAGCCTTTTTGCTGTCTTCGACCGTATGCATTCTGCCCATTCTATCAAGAGACTCCTGATGGACAGATTGAACACCCAACTCAATAATCGTATAATAATTCTCTGCAATTTCCTGGATGAGATCGAGGTTTTCATCATTGATACAATCAGGTCTTGTGGATATAGATATCCCAACCACCTTGGGAAACTTGAGAGCTTCATAATATTTTTCTCGTAGGATTTTCGTTGGAGCATAGGTATTAGTGTAAGCCTGAAAATAAGCTATATAACGATTAATCCCTCTTCTTTTTAGTCTATTAATTCCACTCTCAATCTGCTCTGTTATTGAGTTAGAAGGTTCAACATAATGGGGTCTTGCTCCCCTCTCATCACAAAAAAGACAACCTATAGACCCTTTACTTCCGTCCCTCGTCGGACAGGTAAATCCTGCATCAATGCTGATACGATATACCTTTTCTTTGAATTTTTCCTTCCAGTATTCTCCAACCGTTTTTGTGGAGATCATTATTTTTGATTATAGAATTTCCTTTAAGACTTGAACGAGCCTTGGATCATAAAGAGAGCCAGACTTTCCTTCGATTTCTCCTATTACCTCTCCTGAGCTTTTACCTTCACTCAATAGTTCATCGACCCTGTTGGAAACTCGAACGATCCTTGAACCAATTGGAATATTATTACCGCTGAGTTTATCAGGCTTTCCAGAACCATCGTAATTCTCTTGTAAATGTTCAAGAATATTCCTACTCCTTCTTAAGAATTTAAAAGGACTTATGATCTTTGTTGTTAATCTCTCGGATTCAACCATTTCCTTACCAATCTTCCCGAGGTCATGGAGTAGCGCTGAGAACCTGATATTTTTCTTCACCCTATCTGGAAGACTCAATGCATCTGCAATTTTTAAGGAGAGCTCGCTCACTCTTTCACTATGAGCTTTTATTGCTGGATCTACTGATTCCTCTACCATTATAAGGGAAAGAATGCTTTCAACATAACTGGCTTTTAATGTATCGTAAAGCATAGCGTTATGTAAACAAATTGATATATTACTTGTTATTGCTTGAACAAGGCCAGGAGAAATTTTTTTTTCTCCCTTTCTAATCGCAAGAACTCCAAGCTCTTCATCCCCAAAAGTGAGGGGAGAACAAATGTACTCCTCAGTCTCCCAGGGACCTCCAATATCGATGAGCCCAAAGGGCTCTTTGCCTTCCTCTATTTGATCGCCAGCAGATAATGAAACATCGCCACTTGTTGATTGAACAAAGAGTTTTTTGTCTTTGCCTTCTTTCAAGATAAACATCGCACCAAGCGAATCTGTTATCTCAACGACTTCTTTCAGAATTTCCTCGATTGCACTTGCAACATCGTTGTACTGTAGCAGAAGCTGTGAAAACTTGTTTAAACGAGAAAGTTCCTGGATTTTATTCTGTAATTTTTGATCCACCAAGGATTTTTCGTCCTGAAGGGTCCGATTGGCTATTTCTAAGGCCTCATTTGCTTCGGATAGTTCCGAAAGCAAAATTTTTTTGTCGAGAAGTAACTGTCTTCTTTCCAGGGCATTTTTTACCAATATCTTTAAGTGATCTTTGGAGGGCAGAGGTTTCCGGATGTAATCATAAGCTTTCTCCCGAACGGAACGGGCTGCTGTCTCAATTGATGCATGAGCTGTCATGATTATCACCTGGACATCTTCGTCTTTCTGTTTCAACTTACTGAGGACCTCTGTGCCCGGGGAATCAGGCAATTTAAGATCCAAAAGAACTGCATCGGGCTTGAAATCCATTGCAATATTGATACCATCTGCAGCATTATATGCCTTTTTAATTGTATAGGAATCCTCATCTTCATCATTCAACTCGGATAATATATCTTCAAGGAAAGTTACCAGATTTTCTTCATCATCTATTATTAGAATCTTCCTCTCCATCTAAAACCCCTTTGGGATGGCAATGAAAAAACAGGCACCCTTTTCCCAGTTTGAAGCCTGTATAATCCCATTATGATTTCGGATAATCCTGTTTACAATTGACAATCCCAGACCTGTACCTTCACTCTTTGTGGTAAAGAATGGTATAAATATCTTCGAGAGAACTTTTTCTGGTATGCCAACTCCATTATCCTTTATTTCTATCATTAAATCTCTTTCTTTTTCTTTTGTTCTTATTTCAATCAAGCCATCTTTCCCTATAGAGTGTATAGCGTTCAGGAGCAGATTGGTTAGAACGGTTATCATTTGATCTCTATCCACCATACAGTCCAGTTCGCCCTGGTAAATATTCTTCGCTTCTATATTTCTTTCATTCATTTCTTGGTGAAACATCATCAAAGTCTGATTAATTAAATGCTGCAGATTCACCTTCTGTTTATTTAAAGGTTTTTCCCCGGCGTAAACAGTCATATCGTTAACTATGCGCTCCAGACGTTCAATCTCCTTCAGTATTATTGACTTATACCTTGAAGCTTTCTCATTTTTTTCCTCATCAAATGATAAGGATTCAATTCCAACCTTAATTGAAGCGAGTGGATTCCTTATTTCATGTGCCATTCCAGCCACCATCTCCCCCAGAGCTGCCAGACGGTCCTTCTTTCTCAATTCCTCTTCCATTTCCTTTATCTCAGTAATATCTCGGAGAATTATTGAGGCTCCTTCTATCTCATTCTCATTATTATATAGAGGTGAAGCACTGAAGCCTATTATTCTATCCTCGAGTTCAATCTCACGCCTTTCTATAGTTCCTCCTTCAAAAACCTTATCAAAGATTTCTTCTTCTGAACAATTAAAAACCTCATCAATTGTTTTCGATTCTATATTTTCACCAAGGAATTTTGTTGCTTCAGGATTTGCTTCAATTATTCTTTTTTGTCTGTTAATCAAGAGCAAGGTAGTTGGCAGTGAGTCAAGTAATCTATCTATGTTATAATCTTTATTTTTTTTCTTCTTCATTACCTGTTCGTTGGAATTTTTTGAATCTTTCAAGAGACTTCCGGTCGCCTATAACCAGGAGAACATCTCCTTCTTTTATTTCTTCATCTGGTGATGGCACCTCTAACAATTCCTCTACTTCTTCTCCTTTCTTTTCCGTTTTTCTTTTTATTGCTATAAGATTCAGTCTATATTTATTTCTGAGTGAAAGTCCGCGAGGAGTTTTTCCAATAAAGGAATCAGGAGTTTGTGATTCCAGAATACCTACTTCATCATTCAATTGTAGATAATTTATTATGTTGGGATTTAGTAGTTGTTCTGCAAGCTTTTGCGCCATTTCTTCTTCTGGATAGATAACTCTATCTGCCCCGATCTTTTTAAGTATTTCTCCTTGAGATGCAGAAGAAGCCTTGGTTACGATCCAGGGAACACCGAGTTCTTTAAGATGAAGGGTTGCAAGAAAGGAAGCTTCAAGATCTTCACCTATTGAAACGATAGCTACATCAGCAGAAGATACTCCTGCTTCTTCAAGGGGTTTCTTATCACGAACATCAGCTATTATAACATCTATTGCAAATTCAGAAGCTTCTTCGACTACCTTTTCATCTTTATCAATGGCTGTAATTTGACAACCCCTTTTTATGAGCTCTTGGGCAACTGTTCGGCCAAATGTCCCGAGGCCTACAACAACAAAATACTCTCTTTTTCCTGTTTTCTTTTTTCCTATCATCCTATCTGTACCTTCGCAGGGGGATATTTGAGACTTTCCGGGCCTTCTTTTTTCATCACCATTGCTGCAAGAGTGAGAGGCCCAATCCTCCCTGCTAACATTGTAATGATTATCATTAACTTACCAACTGATGAAAAATCATGAGAAAGACTTACGTTTAGTCTTTTAGTCGACCCCGTAGATAATCCAACTGTTCCAAACGCGGAAACCTCCTCGAACACAATAGGTAATATTCCTCTTTCATGAACGATATCCCTTTCAGTGAAACTTAATATTCCAACCATTGTTCCAATTAATATTAATGAAATTAGTAAAAGTGTCAATGCCTTATTTACCTGTTCCTCTGATACCCTCCTTTTTTTAATATTTACTGATTTTATACCTCTTATCTTCGAAATAATAAAGGAACGGACTATTATGAATGTAGTTGTCTTTATACCTCCACCTGTTCCTCCTGGAGAAGCACCTATGAACATAAGTAATACAAGCATAAGGAGACTGGTGGGTAGGAGAGCGCCAATATTTATCAGGGAAAAACCTGCTGTCCTTGGGGTTGTAGCCGTGAAGAAAGAAATGGTTATTTTTGCTAATGTCGGTTTATTGGCTAATGCATTGCCGTATTCAAGGAGATAAACTACGATTGTCCCAAAAATTATAAGGGAAAGGGTAGTTGATAGAACAATTTTTGAATGCTCCGATAGATATCTCCTTTCACCTCTAAAACGAGCGGAAATATCCCGGAGCACTATAAATCCAAGACCTCCGCATATAAATAGGAAAGGGGCGGTCAAGGTAATAAATGGATTATCGGCAAATTTAGTAAGGTTGGTAGAAAAGGAACTAAAACCTGCATTGCAAAAAGCAGATACTGAGTGAAAGATAGCATGAGCGATTGCCTGGTCGCGTGGAAAACTTCCTCTAAATCCAGAGTAAAACAGGATAAAACCTATCATTTCAAATGTGAAAGTTACAAAAACAACCATTCGCAAGAATCTTAGAGTATTATCTCTGCTAAACAAGCCAAACTCTTCTTGGGCAATCAAATTCTGTCTCTTATCAGGTCTCATGCGAAAGATTGTCATAAATAAACTTGCAAAAGCCATATAACCCATCCCCCCTATTTGTAGCAAAAAAAGGATAAAGCCCTTGCCGGTAAATGTAAAATCAGTGGCTGTATCCTTTACAATCAGACCTGTAACACAAACTGCTGAAGTAGATGTAAATAAAGCATTTATGAATGAAATTCCCTTACTCGAGATTGGAAGGAGGAGAAGTATGGTACCGAATAAAATTATCCCTACATATACAAGGGAGATTGATCTGAATGGAGACCACTTATTCATTTTCAAAGAGATAAAAAGCCACTTTAATTGCGACCCTGGATACTTCTCTCATTGAGCTTTCTTTTTTTTACGTATGATTTCCGGGGGTGTCCCTTTTGTGATTGTCGATTTTGTTATTCTACAAGCTTTAATGCCCTTTTCCTGGGGGAGGTAGAACATAAGGTCAAGCATCAGGTTTTCCAAAACTCCCCTTAGAGCCCTTGCACCAGTTTCCTTTTTAGAGGCTCTTCTGGAGATTTCATAGAGAGCAGGTCTCGTAAATGATAATTTTATCCCATCCCAATCGAATAATTGTTTGTATTGTTTTGCAAGTGCATTCTTTGGTTTAATAAGAATATCGGTTAGATCAGAAACTGAAAGCTCGTGCAAAGTTGCAATCACAGGCAACCTGCCTACCAGTTCAGGAATAAGTCCATAATGCATCAAATCATGCGGTTGCACCTTTTCTAAGGTGTTTTCAGAATCTTTCCCGTTTTCTTTATGGATGGAAACATTAAAACCAAGCGTATTACTATGTAATCTGCTTTTTATTATACTCTCGAGACCCTCAAAAGTACCACCTGCTATAAAGAGGACATCTTTGGTGTTCATTTGTATAAATTCCTGCTCAGGATGTTTTCTACCCCCTTGAGGTGGAACATTAACAATAGAGCCTTCAATTATCTTAAGAAGAGCCTGCTGGACGCCTTCGCCTGAGACATCTCTTGTAATAGAAGGATTTTCGGATTTCCTTGCGATTTTATCTATTTCGTCAATATATACGATACCCTTTTCAGCCAGTTCAACATTATAATCTGTGACCTGGAGAAGACGAACAAGGAGATTTTCAACATCTTCACCGACATAACCTGCCTCGGTCAAAGAGGTTGCATCAGAGAGGGCAAGAGGTATCTCCAGAAATTGTGCAAGCCTTTGAACTAAAAGGGTTTTTCCGACTCCAGTAGGTCCAATCAGAAGAATATTTGATTTATCCATCTCTACATCTCGGGCTTTATGCTTTATCTTCTTATAATGATTGTATACAGCTACAGCCAGGGTTTTCTTTGCTTCCTCCTGCCCTATTACATATTTGTCCAGATGATCTTTGATTTCCTTTGGATTTGGTATATCAAAATCTAATTTTGGAGAAGGACTTCTACTTTCCTCCTGAAGGAAATCTGCGAATAATTCGATACAATCTTCACATATATAGGTTCCATTCTTTCCCGCGACAAGTCTTGATGTGGCAGAATAGGGTCTTCCGCAAAATGAACAGGCGGCTTTCTTAAACTCTTTTCTCATTCATCTCCTTCCTTGACGTAATCACTTCATCAATCAATCCATACTCAAGGGCTTCCTGGGCACCCATCCAGAAATCCCTGTCTATATCTTTTTCGATCTTTTTTAGAGGTTGCCCTGTGTGTTTTGAGAGAATTTTATTGAGTCTTTTCCTCATCCGCATAATTTCATCTGCGTGAATCTCTATATCTACTGCTACCCCTTGGACCCCACCTGATGGCTGATGAAGGAGAATTCGAGAATTGGGAAGGGCAAATCGTTTCCCCTTTGTTCCCGATGTTAAAACGACTGCTGCGATTGAAGCTGACATTCCAATGGATATTGTGCAAACAGGGGACTGGATATATTGTATTGTATCGTAAATGGCAAGACCGTCGGAAACACTACCACCCATACTATTTATATAGAGATAGATATCCTTTTCAGGAGCCTGAGCCTCAAGGAATAATAATTGAGCAATCACTGCATTTGAGGTTCTCTCGTCAACGGTTGAACCTATAAATATGATTCGATCCTTAAGCAGGCGGGAATATATATCATAGGCTCTTTCCCCCTGCGCTGTCCGTTCAATCACATAAGGAACTGTGAGCTGGTTAGTCATTTGAGTCCTCCTTTTTTGCATTATCTATTAAGTAATCAAGAGCTTTATTTCTTAAAATGGATTGTTTGATATAGCGAATCGCCTCTTCACCCATTTCTTCTACCTCAGCATCCTCTGATTCAGCTATCTTTTCCATCCATTCATCTAATTCCTTTTCTCCAACTTTCAATTTCTTATTAATGGCTATTGCATCGAGGAGAATTAATTTTTTAGCATTTTTAATTGCTTCTTCTTCCTTTAGACCGTTTTGTTTTTGGCCCTCTATTAGCGTTGGACTTATGGTTAGCTCATCTACCAAATCTAAAGCCTTCTCTAAAACTTTCTCACTTATTTTCTCTTTTCTTTCTTCTTTCATCTCTTCTTCAAGGTTTTTTCTTAAGTTTTCTTTTAATTCCGAAAGATTAGAAAATCCAAGGTCTTTAGCAAATTCATCATTCAATGGAGGTTTGACCTTCTTTTTCACTTCAACTATCTTTACTATCGATTTACCCTTTTTCCCTGCGAGAGTTTCGATGGGGAAATCTTCCGGGAATTTAGATTCCACTTCCTTTTCATCCCCTGCCTTCAGGTTAAGAATTTTTTGGGGAAATTCATCATCACCAACGATTATAGAGTAGTTTGATACGGATTTATCATTACCTTTTATGTCCATAAATACATTATCGCCAGATTTTATCCTTCTTTTTACACTTCTCAGTTCGCTATTGATTTCCTGCAGACGTTTTAGCTCTCCTTTAATATCTAATTTTCCGGTATCTTCTTTATCTAACTTTATTTCGGATAGATCTATGTTAATCTCTGGAGGAACATCAAGTAAAACTTCTAATTTAACCTCCTTATCTGTTTCACTTGAGTTTTTAATCTGAAGAGGTCCATAGTTGAATGGCTCAAAGTCTTCCATAAGACTCACCATTTTTTCTTCGATGAGTTTTTGAAGACCTTCTGCCCGTAATTCGCCACTGAGATGGCTCTTTATCAGTGGAACAGGAGCTTTACCCTTTCTAAAACCAGGAATTATTACTTCTTTTTTCCACTCTTTTGCCACCTGTTCCACCCTTTTTTGAATCTCTTCTTCTTTAAAAACAATTGATATATCACGCATCCAAATTCCTCCATTTCATGCTTTATCTTCTACCATGCGAGAGGGGGGACTCGAACCCCCATACTATTACAATTAGTACTGGATCCTAAGTCCAGCGCGTCTACCAATTCCGCCACTCTCGCTTTAATTAAAGTATATATACGATTATTCCTATTGTCAACTCCTGGGATAAAATCTATCCCGTTTAGAAAATCTTGCGATTTTTAAAATAATAAAAATTTAAGTGTAAT
>Ga0209121_10001482_pt1 | contig 24624 bp, 17 predicted proteins | sample Cruoilmetagenom3_FD_187292 | JGI IMG/M metagenome (GOLD analysis project Ga0209121, IMG submission 187292) | Oil polluted marine microbial communities from Coal Oil Point, Santa Barbara, California, USA - Sample 3 (SPAdes) (version 2) | ecosystem: Environmental > Aquatic > Marine > Oil seeps ... | reverse complement strand
GTTCAGCTTGCCTGAGTATTGGCCGGCGATGTTGATATTTCCGCCGTAACGAGATTCAAAGATGCTGCGGTTCTGCACGGCCACGATATGCTCGCCGGGGGCAAGCTCTACGTTCGGGAAGGTGAAATCTATGCCGTTGGTGAAGCTTACCAGGTTCAGATTTATTGTTCCCGGGCCGATGTTTGTCAGTTCGATGAACTCTTCGGTGTCGCGGGCATCTTGCCCGCGATCCGAGGGCGGGACGCCCTCGGCACTAAGCGGATTATACATTATCTCGGTAATGCGGAGATTTTCCGCTACCGGCCCTACGGCGTAGACCGCTTCGTTCAGCGCGCTCCATGTATTGCCGCTCAAGACTCTTGCTTTTACACTGGCGCTACGATTCATTGTAATTGGCCCGGTATATTCTATCGCGGTTGGCGAGACTCCCTCAACGCCGGGGGAACTGCCTTTACCGGCTATCAGCTCGGCGGAGATTAGAAGATCGGAGCTTGTGGTAGAGGCGTTCAAGCCGTGGATGGCCAGTAAGTTGGCGCCGGAGCCGAGATTGTCGAGAAAAGCGGAGACGTCGATGTTCTCGAACTGAACGGCTACGGAATCGGAGTGGCTGGCGCTTGCGCGTGAGTTCCGGGCCGGAGTACCGTTGAAATTGCGTCTGGCTATCTCAATGCCATTAAGGTAAGCAATAAAGGCGTCATCGTATCTGATTTTCAAAGTCATGAAGTTAAATTCGTCAGTGTTGCCGGTAAAGACAAACGCGATACGGATATAACAAGTTGCGTTCTTGCCATACATCCGGTCTTCGAGATCGAGGCTGATAAATTGCTGATATCCTGTGCTTCTTTCGTACCCGATGCCGCCGGGTGAGCCGACCGACTGCATCCATGCTGCATCGTTGAAGCCCACAGTGCTTTTCCAGTTATCACTGACGGCGGCAACAGGAACGAGCACTCGTTTATGAGCATTTTCGGCAACTAATGTTGTTGTAGTACTGCTGTCGGTTGACGGATTTTTCAACCGTGGATCGCTACTGTCGAGGGTATACCATATCTTGCCGGCGGCGGCGGTCATTGAGAGCGCATCGTTTACCGAGGCCGGCCCACCATGCTGATGGGAGCCGTTGATACGAAAGACCGGAGCATCCACGTTCGGGTACCAGCCGCGAGATTTGAACTGGTCAAGGACGATGGTGGTACGCCGCGGGAAATATTCACCGAGCAGCCAGTCGCGTTCGAGGAGCCAGTGAGGATCGCGCATATAGCGGATATGAGCAAATCTACCTATCTGGTTGTCACCCCAGCGTGCGGATTCTCCAACGACGGCCCGGTCGACATCATCCAACCGTATCTGATATAGCGCCGCTGCGCCACCGGGCGTAAGAGCGCCATCATTGAAAAAATGCCGATGCACGTGGTCGGCAAACAGTAGGCGGTACTCAGCGTTTTGCATAAGTCGATTATGAATACGTGTGGGTCCGCCGGCATTATCCCGACCTGTGGAGTTCTCATAGAGATTCTCCATTAAGTGCTCTCCGTCCCAGTGATGGAACCGCCAGAGACCTTCGGGATCGCCGGCATTCCGTGTGGCATACCAGTTCTTATGTCCCCAGTCCCAATCTCCAACATAATAATGGGGAATTACATAACTTATGAAGTCGTCCACATCAAGGTACTGCTGAATCGACTGATACTGCTGGTCGGAAGCAAGGCCGGATTCGACTATATTGAGCATTTCATTAAAAGTGGCATTGGAACCATTAATTATCTGGTTACTGTTATGTTTAAGGCAGTCGTAGTCATCCGCTTCACCTCCGAAGTATGAAGCGGCAAAGCGGTGATCCGGCCGCTCATGAAGGTTGTAAAGTCCCCAGTAGAGGCCGTTGAGATATAAGTGGACGTGCCTGCCGTGGTGGCTAAAACCACCCAGGGCGTTCTGGATGTCTGCTACGAATTGGTCTCTTGTGTATTGAGCGACATCCGGCTGATAAATCGGTCGGCCTGATATCCAGGGCCGAGTGCCGTGATCGGTAGTACCGCCGCCGTATGGCCAGGTGTTACCCAGGCGGGCATCCAGAACGAGGGTATCGAAACTCTCAACCGGGGAATCGGCAAAAGGTTTATAATTAAGTTTCGTCGGTCCGCCGGTGGGAATTCCATCATCCGTATTGGTTTTGAATCTGGGTCGCATGGAGAGCTTGTCAGCTTTCCATCTATTGAGACTTGTACCTCCGCCAGTGACACCTCCCTGCATCGATATGGCGCAGTTGATTTGAAACTGGCTACCATTGTTCGGATCAATATACTCCATCGAAACGACACGCTCGGTGCCATCCTGAGATTTATGGATATAGATGCCCTTGCTGCCAAACCAGTCATCCATATCCATCACCAAAGACAACGTCGGTATCGACTTCATATCGTCTTTGATTGTGCCGCTGTAAGCGCTGACGACAACGGGGTCCATCTGGTAATCAGGCCCGGCGTGCCCCCAGCCGCCGGTAGGAAAACCAGGCGGGTATTTGGGCTGCTCGATTACATCGTCGAGAAAGATATATGTATGAGTATCCACATTGCTGGGTATCCAGCCCGGCTTGACAGCTACGGCTCTTAAATATGTAGTCTTGTTAATGAGAACAGGGGCGTTATAAACCATGCCGCCCGGCGCCCGGCCTGATGCGCTGTAAGGCTCGGAACCGTCGAGCGTGTAGTATATTACGGCACCTTCCGTTTCGGTTGCGATTGTTACATGAAATGGTGTATCGTAAAAGCCGCGATTATGGCTGAACTTTGTATCGGCTACCTCGCCCAGGTAACCGCCTTCGTTTTGAGCTGCCGGACTTGGGGTGGTAAAGAGACGCCAATCTTCGCCGGCGTCAGGATACCGGCCGTAGGAGATGTCCGTCGTCTGCCTGGGATAAATAACGCTGTCAATTAGGGTTTGGCCGTCTTTGTCAAACAGGCCGATTTCTTCGCCGTCGGCGTTCAGCTTGAAATTTGCGTGCAGGCCGGTGTCACCGCCGTCATCGTCAGCCCATATTAGCAAATATCTTCCACGAATAATGGCGGTTGCGGCAGGATTATTATTGGGGATTTGCCACTTGGTGGGGAAAGACAAATCATCCGTAAGGTACATCCCACCGACATTGATGGGGCTAAAACCGAAGTTATGGATTTCAATCCAGTCATCATATTGGCCCTGCGGATCCTGAACAGAACTGCTGTTGGAAGCCATGAATTCGTTTATAGCTAAAGACGCTGAATTTGCTGCCGGGCTGACTGAAGAAATAGCTAAAACCGTTAAAAGCAATGAGATCGTGATACATCTGAGCATGTTGTCGAACCCTTCCTCATCGGTAGTTTGGAATACGGACTATGGTTTAATCTTTATTATTTATGGACTTTACTCATTCTAACATAAATAAGGCATTCGAGTCAATGGTCCACTGCTCAGGATGACATGCCGGCGAGGATTTATTCCTACAATATCTCTGTAATATCTGCAAGAATATCGCAAAAATTATGGACTTTGGATACCATAAACGTTTATAATTATATATATGTATATTACGCTGCTTATACGATTTTTGTAATGAGGCTTAGTCGTATGCTTATTTCAGGAGGTAGGATAATTCATCTATGAGCAAGAGAAAAGGTTTCACGTTAATAGAATTGCTTGTGGTAATCGCAATAATTGCGTTGCTGATGGCGATTTTAATGCCGTCGCTGAACCGGGTCAAAAAACAAGCAAAGGCGGTATCGTGTCAGGGCCAGCTCAAACAATGGGCCCTCATCTTCGCGATGTATACCAACGATAACGAGGGCTACTTTCACAACAGACCTTTCGGGACCGATTATTCGAAAATGTGGCCGCAATTCTATCAACCATACTACAGCGACCAAATGATGCGATGCTGCCCGGCTGCACGGAATCCCGATGTTCACTTAGGACCGTACGGCACCTGGGGCTGGGACCTTGGGACGGTTTCCGACTCGGACTGGGGCTGGGGAGGTTCCTGGGTGCCCAAAGAAGGCTTTTTCGGCAGCTATGCCATGAACCGCTACATTCTTAATAAAACCGAACCGCAGTACTGGCGGAAGATAGGCGTTAAGAACGCAGACAAAGTCCCGGTGTTTCTGGATTGTATATATGTAGCGATTAGCCCGGCTTCTACAGACGCACCTCCCGGTTATAACGGCGAACGCTCCAACCAAATGCAGTTCTCGTGCTTAGATCGACATCTGGGTTCTATCAATGGTCTTTTCCTGGACTGGTCCGCTCCAAAAATCGGCCTCAAGCAATTATGGACACTTAGATGGAATCGACAGTTCGATTTCGCCGGCCCCTGGACCATAGCCGGCAACGCACGACCCGAAGACTGGCCGGAGTGGATGAGAAGTTTTAAGGACTATTAGAGCGATTTAAAGAAAATGCAGGACAAAAACAGAGCCCGGAGCGTTAGCGAAGGCAATTTTCTGTCTCCGCCGGGGAGTGGGGCGGGAAACCTGTTAAATGATATTTTTTTCAAGTAAAATGGTGATTTAGCAACATCTGATGGACGTTTTATTGATGCTGTACCGGAGGATGGGGCCATTATTACATCCACCAAAGTAGACCTGCAGGCGTTTGCCGATCAGAATGTGGACCTGACCAATATCGACGGTATAGCTATCGGCATCGGCACCAAAGATAATGTGAAGCCTGGCAGAAAAGTCATCAATAAATCCCTATGCAAATTACCTATTCTACACAATGTAAAAATAGAATGGAGAAAGACAAGCAAATCGTCCGATAATAGTAGTGAGCGTCTTGTTGTAGAGCTGAGAATGCTGATGTCTGCAACAAGTTGATGTTATTTGACCCATAACCATCGGATAGTTGTGATGGCTTTTATGGGTTAAAGTCGCATCTGTTATGATATTGAACGGGAAATCTCGGTTAACAAGAGATAGTAATTACCTACGTATCGCAGGAGTATTGTCTAAGGACAAGGGATGTCCAAAATCGTTGGAGTTGAGGAGAGACGGCGACACCCCCGGGTGAAGTTCGAGAGTCTCGTTCGAGTAGCCGTAAATGGCCGCAAAGGCCGGAAAGCTGTCGGCAGAGACATCAGTTTTGGAGGGTGCTCATTCTACGTCGATAAATCGGCAAACTGGGCAAAGAACGAGTGGGTTGAAATTGCCATAATCCCGCCGGAACAGTTCGTCGACACGATTTTCGATTCCCGTTGCAAGCTTAAAGGTCGTATTGCAAGGGGGTGGGATGAAAGCGATTCCGGAACGGATAACGAACAATGTGTGGCGGTTGAGTTCGAGAAGGACATCAGGGAAGTAGTAAGAGGGATATATCAATCGAGAAGAATTGGATTTTCGTTGATTTTGCTGCTGGTTCTTCTGGGCATACTTGGTCTCAAATTCCTCAACGTGGAGTATTACTGGTATCAGCCCGTCCTGAACGTGTATAGTCTAACGGTCACTGGATATATCATTTCCAGATTTCTACTCTCCTTCTTCTACTGTCCTCCGAAGGATACCGGTTTCACGCCAACCGTGAGCTTTGTAATTCCGGTAAAGAACGATGAGCACATGATCGGTCAAACTATTGCTCGCTGTTTCAGCGCCGATTATCCCCGGGAGAAGTTCGAAATAATTGTGGTAAATGACGGGTCAACCGACAACACGCTGGCTGAGATTAGGAAAGCCGAAAAACGTTTTGGCGGTATGAGGGTTATAAGCTTCGAAAAAAACAAAGGCAAACGGCATGCTATGGCGGCTGCTATCAGGGTGGCCTCCAGTGAAGTGCTGATTTGCATTGATTCCGACAGTCTGGTCAGCAGGGATTCTATCCGCCACATCGTGCAGGGTTTTTCGGATCCGTCTGTTGGTGCGGTATGCGGTCACGCACGTGTGCTTAACGCAGATAAGAGCTCACTCGCCAAGATGCAGGAAGTTCGTTACTATCTCGCCTTCTAGGTCATCAAAGCCGCCGAGCATATCTTCTCTGCGGTGACGTGCTGCAGTGGTTGTTTGTCCGCCTATCGCCGGAGCTATGTCATGGATATATTGGATTCATGGCTTGGCCAAAAGTGGTTCGGTCAGTCGGCCACCTTTGGCGATGACCGGAGTCTGACCAATTATATGCTCAGGAAGTACCGCGTTTTGTACGATTCGCGTGCAGTTGTGGAAACAGCGGTGCCGGAAAGCTGGATAAAATTCTTCAGGCAGCAGCTAAGATGGAAGAAGTCATGGTTCCGCGAGAGCCTGATTGCAAGCACCTTTATATGGTACAAGCATCCGATAATGGCGATATTATTCTATCTTGGTGTTCTGCTGCCCCTGGTGTCTCCCTTAATCGTATTCGCTAATTTTATCTATAAGCCAATCTTCGCCGGAATACTGCCCATGTATTACGTTATGGGATTTGGTTTGATCAGTCTGCTGTACAGCCTTTACTATACGATGAGGCGTCCGAATACGAAGTGGCCGTATGGCTTGATGTTTTGCCTCGTTTATATGGCGGTCCTCGCCTGGCAAACATACTACGCGATTCTGACCTCCCACAAGAATCACTGGGGGACGCGATGAAAAATAAGGAAGCTCCTGTATATATCTGGCATTGGATTGTAATAATTATTGGCGTTATCGTAGCCCTGGAAGCTCGAAGTCATCTGCGGCAAGCCGGCCGTGTCGAGTTTGTTTCAGCCCAACCTGTTCAACGCTCCGGCGATACACGATTCGTCGCAATACTCTATCCGAGAATTACAAGGCGTGCCGAATCCGATTCAATGTCTAAAAAGCTTTTCCTGGAGCACATGACCATGCTGAAGGGTGAAGGCTATTCTATCATAGGATTGCAGCAGGTTCGTGATCTCTACTATGCAGATAAACTGCTGCCGGAAAAGGCTCTGGTTGTTATTTTGGATGGCTTCAGAGATACATGCGACAACGCCGTGCCGGTGATAAAAGAGTTGGGATTAAGAGCCACGATGCTGCTCAACGTCGGGGCAATGAGACAGAATGATCATTCTTTCTTTTATGAACTGGCATGATTTGAAGAAGATGCAGGATGACCGCCGCTGGGACTTCGGTATAGCAACCGGCCCAGATGATGATCCGGATGAGCAGTTGAAGTATCTGCAAGACCGCTTTACTGATATTCGTGTATTGGGCATCTCGGCACCGATTGATTTCGACGGTTCTGCCGCCTTTGCACATAACAGAATGCTATACTTACCCCGAAGGGATGGAGACGGCTACAACAGTATCGATACTGATCCATGCTGCCTCAATATGCTGAAGGTAAAACCGCAGCAAGACCGCAACGAGCTCACTCGGTTGTTATCGAATATCTTTTCTCAGTCGCCAAGGTTCGAGGATGAATTCGTCGAGGATACTACACGACTGAATTGGGCATCAACCTGCGGCCACACCGCGGTCAGAAACGGTATGCTGGAATTGTCTGCCGGGCCGTCCCGGAGCAGCGCCGATGCGTGGCTTGCAGGCACGTATGACTGGGACGATGTTGGTCTTGCCGCAAAGTTCAGAATAGCGGGCGGCAGGCAATTCTGGGCTTATGTACGCTTTCGGAACGACGGTAACTACGTCCGCCTGGGCTGCAACGGGACACGTCTGTTCCTTCAGCAAAAGATTGCAGGTGCCAAGGTAAGAAATCTGAAGGTTGTCGATTTCGATAGTAATTTATCGCAATTTCACGATCTTAGACTGATTGTCAGAGGTCGCTATACCATTGCGTATCTTGACGGCCGGAAGCTGTCTGAAAGACCTTTCCGGATAGATGATTCACTTGTTTTGGGTAAGGTGGGCTTTGCAATCTGGGACCCTTTGTGTGGGATTGCGAGCTGCCAAATTGCCAGCACATCTATTCAAAAGCTCCCATGTATCACTTTGATGAACATAGACCGGCATCAAGATGCTTCAAGTTTGATTTCAAAATATTCGGACTATCTCTCTTACTTGTGTCCGAACAGTCTTAACCTGATAAATCCTCATGTGGAGTGTGATATAGAAGATTACGAAGCCCTTATGATCTCAGCAGCCTATAGCGGGCATGAATTGACTCCAACTATCTTACTCGATGATAACGGGCTCGAATCGAATGCCCCCAATATCCTGGCCGGCGAACTCACCAGCCTCGTGGAACAGTACAGATTTGGTGGTTTGCATCTTGACTGCCGGGGCTGCCGGAATATAGAATCGTTTGCGGCGTTGGCCAAAATGTTGAGGGCCTTGAAAGTACTCTCCCCTAAATCTGCACTGATCCTATCCCTTTCACCGCAGTACTATCAAATCCATGAGGAACTTCTTAGAACCGCCGATCTTCTCGTACTTCGGTTTGAGAACGGGCAGTCTGATTTGCTGGACAAAATTGACCGGCCGTTCAGACATAAGATGCTATTGAAGGTTAAGACGGACGAACCGGAGGCCTTCATTAGGAACCTGATATCGTCGAGAAATTCCGAATCTACGTCAGATTCTGTCAATAATGCCATGTACATAGTTGAGAATTATGACCTAAAGGGTATAGCGCTATGCGAAAAGTAAACAGCCCGGGTGTTCGGGCGCTAACAGTTATAATGCTCAGCAGCCTGTCCTGGATGTATTCAACTGCGGGGGCGGAAACTATCGCAGACCGCATGGACAGAGGCCGGCAATACTATCAGTCTGGTAATTACCAGGCGGCTTTGGAAGAATTCAGGGCTGCTACGGAAATCGATCCCGGGTATCTCAAAGGATGGGAAAACATGGGCTGGGCCTATTGGAAAATGGGGCAGCTCGACCGAACCCTTGAGATTTGGAACAGCCTCAGGTCGATACACCCTGAGCCCTCCCGGTTGTTGAATATGATCGCCAAAGCTCATATCGCGAAGGAAGAATATGGGCAAGCTCTGGTTGTGTATTGGGAGAGTCTGGAAGAAAAACCGGGGCAGGTAGATGTCCTTGTCGCGAGGTGCAAGATTCTGTATTGGTCCGGACGTTATAATGAAGCCGTTAAATATTGCGGGGAATTCCTATCCTCGTACCCCGAGCACGATGAGATTCGGCTGTTGCTGGCCAGACTTCAGATGAACAATCAGATAGCCGATTATCAGGCTGCCATTGATAACCTTCTACAGCTTATTGGGAAGAAACCCAATGATTTACAGTTGCAGTTCGAGCTCGCGAAAGCATACTATCGCGGCGAGTTTTATGAGAAGGCGTTTGAAATCGCCCAACATGTTTCGCAGCAGGATTCGGAGCATGTCCCTGCTCTGGAAATTATTCTTAATTCGGCGATCCAGTTGCAGGATTACGAACGTGCACAGGATGCCGTCGGGGAACTCCGGGCCGTTGATCCGAACCACACCGACATCACAGCCGGACAGGCAAAAATACACAATGGAATGGCACTGCAGTTCTATCGAGATGGCGATTACGACAATGCACTTAAGGAATTCCTATCGGCCAGAGCTCTGACGCCTGAACTACCCCGGTTGCAGGAGAACATTGGTTGGACGTACCGGCATTTGGGTCAGATTGACGAGGCAATTAAAGTGTGGGAAGAGTTGCTCAATTCTCGGCCGGATGAAGTGCTTATTCTCAACCTTCTGGCAAGAGCCTATACTGCCAAAAGAATGTATGATAAAGCCCTGCTGATCTACGACAAAAGCCTTAAGATCGATCCGCTTCAGATGGAGGCCCGCTTCGCCAAAGCCAAGATCAAAAGATGGATCGGCAGCTTCCAGGAGAGCGCGGATGAGCTTTCGCAATTGGTTGTCGAGTAACCGGACAATATCGCCATACGTTACCAGCTCGCCAGATGCCTGATGCGACTTCAAAGGTACGATGAGGCGATCCAACACTACCAGCATCTTACCTCTGCCGGGCCCGATGAGTCACAGTACAGTATGGAGATGGCTAAAGCCTTGTATCTTTGTGAGGACTACCCGGAGGCGCTGAAACTTGCCGGCGATGTTTTAGCGAAGGATCCGTGCAGCCTGGATGCGCTGAATTTCTTAGCCGATGATGCGGAATTTCTCGGCGATTTTAAGAAGGCTTGTCAAATTATCGAGACCGCTGTGGCGATTGACGGCAACAATATTCCTTGCCTGAACAGATTAGCGCTCTGCGCTGCTTCTATCGACGACTATCCACGAGTCGAAAGGGCGACAAAGAAAAGTCTTAAACTGCTCGCCGCCCAGCCGGCTATTCGTTTGTTGTATGCCGACTCGTTGAGAACCAACGGCAATACGGATGAGGCCGCAGAGCAGTACCGGCGGATACTCAACTGCAATCCGAAGCACATACCCGCATTAATCGGATTGAAGCAGTGCTGTGTGGACAGGAAGGACTATAAGGGGGGCATTGTCTACTTAGAGCGGGTCTTATCCATTGACAAAACAAACATTTACCTCATGCTGGATAAGGCGATGCTGCTTGCTTATGCGGGAGAATACGGCAAATCTACCGGGCTCCTGGAAGAACTCCTGGAGAAGGTAACGACTCGCGATGTTGTTCTGATACTGCTGTATCACGGCCTGTCTAAAAACCAGAGGAGCAGCATCTTGAGATTGACCAATTTTAAGGCCCAAATGGAGGTCCTCAGTGAGCTCGGTTATTCCGCAGTAACTACGGAGGATATGAGTCGCGCCTGGAAGGGCGAAAGAAAATTGCCGCGAAGGACCGTGCTTATAACTTTTGATGATGCCAGGCGAGATAGCTTTATGTATGCCGATCCCGTTCTGGAGGATTTGTCATTTAAGGCCACTATGTTTGCCCCGGTTTGTATTGTCGAGGCGAGCGATCCGATGTTCAGTGACTGGCGGCAAATAAAACACTACGCAGGCACCGGGCGTTGGGAAGTACAGAGCCACGGTAACTTCGCACATTGGGATATCGTTATTAACGAGGCGGGTGAGCGCGGGACTTTTCTCACGCACCAACGGTGGCTCGACGACGAGAATCGACTCGAAAATAATCGTGAATATTACCAGCGAATAGACTCAGATTATAGAGAATCCGGAGAGATTTTAGAGAGGCATTTGAATACGAAGGTTAATGCTTTCGCTTTTCCAAAGGGTAAGTTTGGCCAGGAGGAGTGTGCTTGTGCCGGCTCGGTGATATCCAATCTCATTGCCGTCAGGAAGTACTTTGCTCTCAGCTTCTTTCAGAATAGATACGGTTTCAATCTCGTGGGTGACGATCCGTACTTACTGAAAAGGATGGAAGTTCACGAGACCTGGACGGCGCGGCAGTTGCGTGACCATATAACCAATAACGATCCCGTTAGGCTTGTCAGTCTTAACCTCGCAAATGTATACCGGTGGGCCGGACAGAACTATAAAGCCGTCCGCTTGTATGATAAGTTGCTTGAGGACAATCCGCTTGATAAGGATGTTTTGTTCGGCAAAGCTATGGCTTGCAGAAGCAGCGGCCGGTTCTTCGAGGCCAGGGCCGTTCTGGATCGAGTTCTGGCGCAAGATGGCGCTAATCAGATTGCTCTGGAGCAGAGAGAACGGGTAGATCGGCTTGCGGCCCCGGCCCTTGATAACTCTTTTTCTTATTTTCAGGATGAGGATGAAAGACAGCGATTGAAATGGGGAACATCGCTGCAATTACCATACAGCGATGAGCTTACTATCGAGACCTCCTTGGCGACAGCAGAGCTTGAAGATAAGAATGTCAGCCGGGTTCGTGAGAATGAGGGCTCACTGAGCTCGCTCTACTGGCGGGATGAGGCTCGGTACGACCTGTCATATACCTTTAGAGATTTCTCCGGGGCCGATGATGCTCACGACTACTCACTGACTGCCGGGATGCCCCTGTTTTTCGATAATGTGACATTGACCCACGCATACAAAAGCGAGGAAACCGCCAGAGCCGTGATACAGGGCACCAAATATCATGAGAATGCCGTTTCAATTTCCAAGGCCCTCAATGACCGGCTTTCGATGTATTCTAAGTACAGACGCAGTGACTTCTCGGATGAAAATTCGCGGAACACTTTCAGAATCAACGGTTTGTATCGCTTCTTAAATAAACCGAGGCTTTCCGCAGGATGTGAGCTTGTTCTTGACGACACTGATTTCTACTCGCCTGTTTACTATACTCCGGATGGACTGAAAATAATACAGGCGTTGTTCAAGGCCGATGGCCGCGTCTTCGAACATTTGAACTATAACCTTCGGTATGTGGTCGGTCATGCAAGGGAGCGCGAGAGTGGCAATAAAATTGTTCAGAACGGCAGCATGTCACTGGTTATTAGAACCGGCAGTTCTTTGGAATTGGGTTTGCTTTTGGCCTTTTCGGACACGCCCACCTATGGTAGTGAGTATGTCCTGGTCAATCTGAAATACAGCTTCTGAGTTCCAGGACTTGAACCTGCGACCCGCGGATTAGAAATCCGTTGGAAGCTTTGTAAACGGCTTATTGGTATTAGATATCTTATCGTCAAGGAAATCCTCTTAATTGCGTTGGTGTAAAATAGCCGGGGCCTATATCGAATCAAGTCGATATAGGCCCCGAACTGATACAAAACCGGATTAAATTTCCTTAAATGCTGTTTCACTATTCAGCAGCAGTTATTGTCCGGTAAAGCCGGATGTCATCGAAGAACATCTTGCCCGAGCCGCCGGGAGTCGACATGTTGCCCTGGGTACCGAAGCCAATTGCAATCCTGTCAACATTGTTCAGAACAATGCCCTGATCAGCAAAAGCCTGGAGTGGAATGACCCACTCGGTCCAGTCGTCTATCGTTGCCGCGGCCGGATCATCGTGGACCACCACCGCAGGTGTGCCTGTACTGTTGGCTATGGCTATATACATCCGTTCTGGAGCGTTAGACGGATTACCATAGAACCACAGTGACAATACACTTATTTCTTCCTGGGTCCAGTCCCGCTGCACCGTCAATGTGAACTCGGCCTCTGAGTAGTTCGCGTAACCCTGCTTGTTGTTGTCATAGATGAACGGCATCGAGTGATTACTCCCGTGGACGATAGTCTCTTCAGTATAAGAAGCAGTAGTCTCATCGCCTATAGCCGAGCCTGTCCCGTTGCCTGGATAGGCTGGTTCGTTATCGTGAGCAATGTAACCAAGCCCATCTTTCCATGCCCACCATATCTCGTTATTGCCGATATCGTAATCCTCAAAGTTGTCAACGACAAAGAAATCACCTGTCGTGAAGCTCCAAACATTGCCTTTCCACGGACTATCGGGATTGGTGTTATTGATTTCATCAATTCGCCAGTAATACGCCGTTTCCAATGCAAGTTGACCAGGATCATAGCTCTCGTCATCAAGAGTCTTGGCTGCCTTGTACTCGGGCGAAGCCTTGGTGGCATTCTTCACAACTTCTGCGTCCGTACCGAAGTATACCTCGTGTGAAGCGGCGAGAACTGCCGCATCCCAGCTAAGAACAACCGACGGCTTAATATCCACAGCACCATCAGCCGGATTCGGGCCGCTGACTGCGCCCAGAGTAGTGAAGCTCCAGACTTCGCCTTTATACGTTTCTATTCCATCGAACTCATCGACGCGCCAGTAGTAAGTCTTAGCCAGTGTAAGATGGCCGGGATTGTAATCCGTACTTCCGTTAGGAGTACCCGCGACAGCGTCATTCACTTCATCAAAATCTTCGCCGAAGACGATATAGTGAACTTTTGTACCGAAACCTGCCGTCCATATAAGCTGCACATCTAAATCAACAAGTTCAGCTCCGTCGGCCGGATTGGGTGAATACGCAGTCTTGGGAGGAATTAATAAGCTCCAGATATCTCCCTTCCAGGGACTATTCGGCTCTGCATCGTTGACTTCGTCTATTCGCCAATAGTATGTCGTTCCCGGGATGAGCCCTTCTGGATAGGCATATCCTGGAAAGCCGGCCACGTAAAACTCCAACGTTTGGTTACCTCGGAACGTCTCACTCTCGTCCGTTGCATCGTTCACATCTTCAAAATTGTCGCCTAAATACACATCATGCGAGTTGGCAAAACCTCCCGCTGTCCATGAAAGGGTTGCCCATGTATCCTCAATCATGGTGCCATCAGCCGGTCCGGGGCCCCAGGCTTTGGGATAGGGTTCAGCACCACTTAGTTCGATTGCATTGGTAATTCGGATTTCATCAACCGCAATCCAGCCCCAGGCTCCTTGAAAGGCATCAACCACTTCAATACAAACTATTTGCCCCGCGAATTCTGAAAGATCGATTGTATCAGCCCTCAATGTTCCATGACCATTAGTAAGAACGCTGTCAAGGAGAGAACCATCTGCGGCTGAAAGCACGGCGACTCCGGCAGAATTCGTCGTATATCCATCATTCGGATTCGAATCAAGTTCGGGTGCATGAGTCCCGTTGCCACCGCCGTGAACCCAGACAGTCAACTGTGCATCCGGGCCTATCAACAAAAAGGGCGATGTGGCGATCTGATCGTTGTCTTCAGAATGCAAGTCGTCGCCCCACCCGGTGAGGTTATAGGTATTTAGATAACTCTCTTGGTCCCGGCTATTTACGGGAAATGTAAATGGGTGATTCTTACCGGATTGGTTGTACTCCATCGTTCCATCAGCTTTAGCCTTGTCGCCCTCGCTCACGGCGGGTTTTTGGCCATCAAACTGATCGGGCCATCCGATTGACCAAGCCACGCCTGCATCCGGCAGACCCTTGGATCCACCTATGCCCGTCAAAGCCTCGTCACCCGCAGTGGCAGGGTCATCAGCAGCAGGAGTAGCGGGATTTACACTCCACAGGGCAAATCCGTGGTCGTTGCCATCCTCAAAATCCCAGATGATATCGTCCCCATAGGCAGGTGCAACACCCACGAGACTTACAGCCAATGCAAAAATTAAATAGATCAATTCTCTACACATAACATACCTCCTTTAAATAAAGTAAAACATATTCATTTCCCTGCCTCAACAAAGAAGATAATTCTTTGTCCGATTAAACACTCCAAGAAAATACATTATATTTTATGAATACACATATTACTCGTGCCGTGTTACTCTCACGCACACAAAAACGCCGGTGGAGGCATATCATATTCTGTCTGCGCTTGAGCGACCTCCATGCGACTCTATTATATCACACCTTACCTCAGGAAAAACATTATTTTGCGTTTTCTTTCTTATCAATTTACGAACGCCCAACAATATTAGTAAGGCAGTTCTTTTTTAGGCCAGGCCAATCTGAAGCCCTTATCCAGATCTTCCACCCTCGGTAGGATTTCGACGTGCCCATCCACAAAAACGATGTTTGTCCCGCCCTTGTCAAGGTCTCCGGGGGCATTGTGGAAGGTAGCGTAGTTATCAATTCGCCTGTTCGAGTTGCCGACGGTGAAATGCGTGTCATTAAACGGGTAATCGCTGTAATCCTCAATAGTCCAGGTATTTTCTTCAGTGAACACTACCACTCTCGAGGGATTGTAAACTTCGGTTTCTTTTTTTACTCCGGTAACGTTCGAGCCGAGCCAATTTGTCCAAATTTCGCCGCCCCTGCCGACATAAGAATTCATAACATAGCTAACCGCCGTATCTTCCCAGGTCGTTCCTTTGACGAGCGAAGAAAACTTGGGGCACATGTGGACATCCAGATCCTTTAGATAAGGCCAGAATACGCCATCCGGCTCTTCTCCCTTGCGAACATAATCGTGGCTTTTAGATTTGAGCCAGGTCCAGGCGTCTGGAAAATCATGGTCGTTATCATCCAGGTACATTCTCATGCCTATACCGTATTGCTTGAGGTTTGACCGGCACCCGATGGTTCGTGACTGATCTTTGGCTTTGCCAAGCACAGGCATGAGAATCGCCATCAGCAGAGCAATAATTGCAATCACCACCAATAACTCAATCAGAGTAAAAGCGTTTTTTCTTAACATCATTTTGCTCTTAAAGTACTGCTTCAGCAGTATGACTTTTCGAATCTTTGACATATGCGCATTTCCGCTCTTAAGTGAATTACTCAAGAGAAAATTTTTTTAGCCATTGCCCTTAATGTTTTACTTTACAAACTAAACGGTAAAAAAGTGGTCCGGATTATAAAAGTTGTTTCACTGCTTTTTTCCAACCCTCGTAGGAAGCATGCACCTTCTCCACGTCTGTATTGGGAGAAAACTGTTTTCTACCAACGGTGAGGTTCTTTAATTGACTGATATCAGAAAAGATATTCTGTTGAAGTCCGGCTAAGCAGGCGGCGCCGAGGGCGGAGACTTCTTCCAGGCCGATGTTGACAACATTAGTTTTCAATAGGTTAGCCAAAAACTGCATAACAAAATGATTAGCCGTTACACCTCCGTCCACCTTGAGTTCCTTTAATTTAATTCCACTATCCTGCTCCATGGCAATGATGACATCTTTAATCTGGTATGGAATTGATTCCAGAGCGGCACGGACAATATGGCTTTTGTCACAACCTAAGTTCAACCCCAATATCGCAGCTTTGGCATCCATTTTCCAATGGGGAGCGCCAAGGCCACTGAAAGCAGGAACCAGATACACACCATTTGTATTTTCAATAGAAAGAGCGATTTTCTGTGTTTGGCGATTTTCGTTAAATAGCCCAAGCTGATCGCGTAGCCAATTAATAGTGGCTCCACAGGTAACGATAATACCTTCTAAGGCATAATCTACTCTACCGGGTATGCTCCAGCAAATGGTTGTGACCATCCCATTTTCAGATTGAATTCTCCTGGAACCGGTATTGAGGAGAATAGAAGAGCCGGTGCCCATAGTTGCCTTTGCGTCGCCGGGCGAGAAGCAGCCTTCTCCGAAAGCAGCGGCATGGGAATCGCCTATCATAGCCGATATGTTTATCTTGTCCGGGAAGAGTCCCTCAAAATCGGATTGGCCGTATGAGTACGAGGAAGCTTGTGGCTGGGGCAGGTTTAGATTTTGTAGATTGAATTTATCTAAAAGATATTTGTCCCATCGGAGTTCATTGATGTTAAAAAAAAGAGTTCGGGAAGCATTCGTATAATCGGTACAATAACTTTTGCCTTTGGTGAGCTTAAACAACAGCCACGTATCAATAGTTCCAAAATACGCTTCTCCCGAGTCAATGGCATTTCTTATCCGGTGGTCATTTTCATAAAGCCATATAATTTTACTGCCTGAAAAGTAAGGATCGATAATCAGGCCGGTTCTTTTGTTGACTTCTTTTTCCAAACCCGATTTTTTCAGGCGGCTGCAGATTTCTACCGATCTTTTACACTGCCAAACAACGGCATTGGAAAGCGGCTGACTTGAATGATCCCAGAGAAGAAAGGTCTCTCTCTGATTGGAAATGCCACAGGTCTCGATCTTAGTCAGATCATGGGAAACCGCTTCGCGATACTGATCAAGACATTTCTTTACCGATGCAAGTACATTCTGATAGATATCCGGGGATTCCTGCTCCACAAATCCTGGCTGGGGAAAATAGGATTTCAGGGGCTGAGTAGCCTGCGCAACGATCCGGCCGTGAGTATCGAAAACAACTGTTTTTGTCGCACTTGTCCCTTGATCCACTGCCATTATAAAGGTTTCATTCATACTCATCTATCCTTTTGTAATACCCTCTAACAGAGTTACAGCGGTCCTGGCAAGCCCCGGGCCTGTAAGGCCGTAGTGTGCAAATATCTCCAACTGATTTCCGGTCACTGTATACTCATCCGGGATACCTGCAATCTTGAAGGGAATCTGCATGTTCGCCTCGGCGAGTATCGCGGCACAGGCTTCTCCCAATCCACCCGCCGTACGATGTTCTTCTACAGTCACAACCGCGTGACACTCCCCGGCTGCCCGTATCACGGCTTCTGTGTCTAAGGGCTTGATCGTGTGCATACTGACCAGACGACACGAATAACCCGACTGCTCCATTTCCTCAGCGGCTTTTAGCGCAGGATGCACGGTTTCACCGGTGGCAATAAAGGCGATGTCTTTGCCGTCACAAATCTGGAGCGATTTGCCGACTTCAAAGACAGTACCGGATGGATGTAGATGAGGCATGGGACGTTTGCCAAAGCGGATGTAGACCGGATGGGACATCTGCGCAGCGGCCTTTATGGCTTCGGTTGTTTCCAGGTTATCTGCAGGCACAATAATCGTGATATTGTTGATGGCCCGCAGCACGGCAATATCATGGATCGCGTGATGCGTAGAACCCAATGCGCCATAGCTTACACCAGCACTAATGCCGATAAGTTTGACGGGCCGATCTGAATAGCAAACATCATTTTTAATTTGTTCGAAGGCCCGGGCCGTTAAAAAGCTGGCCGGTGATACGGCATAAACAATTTTTCCAGCAGAGGCTAATCCTGCGGCCACACCAACCAGGTTCTGTTCGGCAATTCCTACCTCTATAAGCTGCTCAGGCACCGCAGCCGCATAGGGCGTCAGCTTTCCCGAGCCGCGAGAGTCACTGGTTACGGCCAGGACGTTTTTGTTCTCCCGTGCAAGCGCCAGCAGGGTTTCCGCAAAAACCTCCAGGTTAGATTTACCCAGTTCTGAACCCGGCGTAAAACTCATGATTTTATCTCCGCCAACCTTGCCTCCAATTCTTGTTGTGCCTGTTCGTATTGCCGGTCGTTAGGCACACCGTGATGCCATTTAGGATTGTTCTCCATGAAGCTAATCCCTTTACCTTTAATGGTCCTGGCGATAACGACACTTGGTTTACCTGTAGTAAACGGTAGCTTACACAGCATCTCTGTCAAGGCCGTTATATTGTGGCCGTCAACCAATCGCAGTTCTCCGCCAAAGGCCTCCAGTTTTTGTGCCAGTGGTTCCAGCCCACACATGTCTTCGGTTTTACCAGTGAGTTGCAGTGTGTTGCGGTCAACAATGACACAGAGATTGTCCAGTTGATAATGGGCGGCCGCCATCAAGGATTCCCAGTTGGAACCCTCTGCCAACTCACCATCGCCCAGTAAGGTAAACACGCGATAAGCAGCATGATCTAACCGGCCGGCCAGGGCTACGCCTACACTAAAGGCCAGGCCGTGCCCCAACCCACCGGTGTTCTGCTCGATGCCTTTTACTTTACGTGTAGGATGACCCGTATAGATAGAACGATAACCATAAAAAGTTTCCAGTTCTTCTTCCGGAAAAAAACCGTGATCCGCCAGCACCACATACAAAGCCTCTACGGAATGGCCTTTACTCTGGATATAACGGTCGCGTCCGGGATCATTGAACGTCTCCGGCGTGACATTCAAAATGCGATTGTACAGCACATTCAGGATGTCCACACAAGACAGGCTCCCGCCGGTATGGCCTGCACCTGCCATCTTTATATATTTGAGTAGCTTGATCCGATATTGGATCGACTTAAGATAAAGTTCACGGTCTATCATTACATTAAATCTACTTTCTAATCAATCATTTCCGAGTGGCCCTTGAGGCCTGGTATTTTATACTGATTTTACTGCTCTTTAGTATTAAGCTTGTCAATTGCAACAGCCAAAAGAATCACAAATCCTTTAATAACCTTCTGCCAAAAAGGCGGGACCCTGAGTATTATCAGGCCGCTATTTAGGACGCCGATAATCAAAGCTCCCAGGATGGTACCAAGCACCGAGCCTTTTCCGCCGGACAGTGATGTTCCTCCTATTACCACCGCAGCAATCGAATCAAGCTCATAACCATCGCCGGCTGTTGGGGTGGCTGAGTTCAGTTTTGATGTAACGATAAGTCCTCCCACAGCAGCGAGGGCACCTGCAATAGTATATACGAGGAGTTTAATCCTGTTAACGTTCAAACCGGAAAGTTTGGCTGCTCGCTCGTTTCCTCCTACGGCGTAAACGTATCTGCCAAATCTTGTTTTCTTTAGCACGACCAGGACAATCGCTACTATCGCAGCACAAGTCCAGACCTGGATGGGGACACCGAGGAACCAGCCCGTGCCCAGATATCCGAATGTTTTGCCAAGACCGGTTATAGCGGCACCTCCGGTCCAAAGTTCAGTCAAACCCCGGGCGATTGTCAGCATCGCCAGTGTTGCGACAAAAGGAGGAATTTTGAAACGGGTAATCATCAAGCCGTTAAAAAATCCAAGAAATGAACCCACAGTCAATCCCGCCATCACCGCTCCAGGCAAAGTAAAGCCGATGAATAGATTGAAGACAGGAAATTCTAATCCGTTCTTGAACAAGCCGGCCATGATAGCTCCGCTCAGAGCGAGAATCGATCCGACCGACAAGTCGATGCCCCCGGTCAAAATCACAAGAGTCATACCTACGGAAAGACATGTGTTGACAGAGACCTGCCTTAAAACAAGCCAGAAGTTGTCTTTTGAGAAGAAGCCTTCTGCGCAAACACTGAAAATTACCACCATAAGCAATAGAGCCAGCAGCGACTGGAATCTAACTAAAATCTCCTTTTGGACTTTTAACTCAAGCAATCCAGAACCTTATAATGTTGAAGAATGTTGTAACACAAAGCTTTTCGGAATCGCCGCCTTCATTATCAACTCTTCCGTGGCCTGTGAAAGGGTGAACTCGGCTGTTTGCTTTCCTTCTGATAACACAATGATACGATCTGCAATAGCCATAATTTCCGGCAGCTCCGAAGAGACCATGACTATTGCAAGGCCCGCCTGAGTGAGCTCACTTACAAGTCTATAAATTTCGTTTTTTGCGTTAACATCGATCCCCCTGGTCGGTTCATCTAAGAGGAGAATCCGTGGATTGGTCGCAAGCCACTTGGCAATGATCACTTTCTGCTGGTTTCCACCGCTCAAGTTCTCGACAATCTGTTTTACAGATGGCGTCTTGATCCTCAAACGTTCAACATAGTTTTGTGCCAACTGAGTTTCAAGCGTGGCACTCAAGAGCCCAAAACGTTCTGTTTGCTCCAAACTTGCCAAACTAATGCTTGAAGCAACCGACATTTGCAAAACCAGGCCTTCCAGCTTTCTGTCTTCGGTGATAAAACCTATACCCAGATTGATTGCATCGGTTGGTGAGTTAACCTTGACCTGGCGACCATTTAAAAAGATATATCCTGAAGATATTTTGGGATGAAGGCCGAAAATCGTTTCCAACAACTCGGTTCGGCCGGCTCCCATCAAACCAAATAAGCCCAAAACTTCGCCTGCTTTTACAGTAAAACTGACGTGATCCACAACATAATCACCATGACGTCTCGGATGAGCAAGGCACATATCCCTCACGCTAAAAACTTCCTCTGATTTTGCGGCGTCGGCCTTTACGAAAAAATCCTTTATATCTCTTCCGACCATCATTCTTACTATATCATCATGTGTTACATCTTCAATCGAGCTGGAACCGACGAGCTTTCCATCACGTAAAACCGTTACAGAATCGGCTATCTGAAAGAGTTCATCGAGCTTGTGGGTTATATAAACAATTGCGACACCTTGAGTCTTTAGAGACCGTATCAGGTCGAAAAGCACCTTGATCTCGTGTTCGCTAATCGCTGAAGTTGGTTCATCCATTATCACGATGCGGGTATCGAGCGATAAGGCATGAGCGATCTCAACAATCTGCTGTTGACCAATCCGTAGACTTGAAACCTTAATCCGGGGATTTATATGCAAATCGAGTCTTTCCAGCAATTTCCTGGTCTCGCCGTACATTCTTTTATAGTCAATCAATCCGAGCCGACTGATAAATTCCCTGCCCAGAAAGACGTTCTCGGCAACACTTAAATACGGAATCAGGTTCAATTCCTGGTGTATTATTGCAATACCGTTTTTCTGTGCTTCCTTAGGGTTGGCGAAAGTGATTATATGTCCATCCAGAATAATCTGCCCATCGTACTGCTGGTGAATACCGGTAAGAACCTTCATTAATGTTGATTTGCCCGCGCCGTTCTCGCCAACAATAGCATTAACCTGACCTTTATATACCTCCAAATTTACACCGTCTAAAGCTTTGATGCCGCCAAATGTCTTGCTTATGCTTTTGGCCTGGAGAACTATATTGTTGGTTTTAGACTGATCCATAATATACATTATTCTGATACGATTATTCCAATTCCAACCTGATTGGGATAACCTCGACGAGTTGATATTCCTTTACCTCAAAAGCATCCTGGGCAACTTGAGTTGCTCCAAAGAGTCTTATTGTTTTGCCCACCTGCGGTTTTTTGTCCAGGAAAGGCCTAATCACTTCTTTGACTACTATCTTGTTTATTTCACCGCTGATTTCATTGAATTTCATTGTATCTGAAAACTCACTTACATCGATCAGGCCAGATGCGTCCCGCACGGCGTTTCCCGGAATGTAGAATCCCGTCGTTATTTTGATATCCGGATTTGTTTTTGGTTCTCTGATGCTCACTTGAAGAAAGTCTTCACCAATTGTAAGGATTTTGCCATTACCTCTTATTAAGTAGGAGTAAATCCTCGAAACACCCGGCGTCTTGCCGTATTTTCTGATAGCCTCGTTCATATTCGTATTGAACAGTTCGATTAGCTCTTTGACATCGACCGCCTTTTCCAAAACACTAAACAATTGATTGTCCCAGAAGTCTCTGGCGTACTCAGCCGCGTTGAATGTTTCTCTTTGCCGCTGCTGCTTTATGTCTTCCAGGTTTTCAAAGTAGATGCTATGGTATACCAGGAATGTTATTATCACAGCGGCTGCTGTATATTTGCACGCTTTCTTCATAAGTCAATTCCGGTACCGCCTAAGGCATCCCTTCCGGGAGAACAATGCCTTGGATCGATAGACGGTGCTACTGTTCTGATTGTCTGCCATAGGCGGTATACTTAGCAATATTTTCCTGTGTAACCAGCTCGACGGCAACCGGCACCTTTTGTGGAAAATCCTTTCTACCTTTGATGTACTCATCGGCTTGTTCAGCGGCCATTCGAGCCATTTTCTTCGGAAACTGCATGCCTGTGGCGACTATCTTGCCGTCATGAATGGAGTCAATCACATCCTTTGCACCGTCGAAGCCAAAAACCATTACCTTATCCGCCTTGCCGGCAGCCACAAGGGCCTGGTACGCACCCATGGCCATTGCATCGTTGCCGCAAAAGACGGCATCAATCTCAGGATTGGCCTGCAGAATCGATTCGAGAACTTCCATCGCCTTAGTACGGTCGAACTCAGCAGTTTGCTGGGAAACCATTTTCAATTCCGGATAGTTGTCAACTACGCTGTGAAAACCTTTCGAGCGGTTCCATGTGTTGTTGTCACCAAGAATTCCCAGAAGCTCAACGTACTTGCCTTTTTCATTCATCCTTTTGACGAAATACTGGCCCATCTCTACACAACCAGTGTAGTTGTCGGACAATATCTGCGTGACGGCAACATCGTTGGCGTTGATTTCTCTGTCAATACAAAATGTGGGTACGCCCGCCTCTTTAGACTTTCTTACGTTTGCAATGGACCCGTCTGCATCTGTTGGATTGAACAAAATAGCAGCATAGTCCCCGGCGATTATGTTATCAAAGTGATCCGACTCCTTGGCGGTGTCGTTTTGAGAATCGAAGATGGTTGCCTCATAACCCAGTTGTTCCGCTCTCTCTTTAGCCGTATTACCCAGAACAACGAACCATGGATTGTTCAAAGTGGAAATAACGACTGCAATTTTCCCCTTGCCCCTGGATTCCTCGTCGCCGACTTGTTCCGGTCTCTTCTGTTTGCAACCGAAGGCCAGCAGAGTCAGTGACAGAATCACAATTATAAAAAGCAAAAGCCTTCTTGTCATTGGCAGAACCCCTTATCAGTTTGATTCTTCGTTTAGATTCAAAAACACTCAATACCATTCTATAATTGGAGATTCAAAAATGCAAAATTTATATTATTAGTCTATTATTCGTTCAGGCTCCTTGCGAGTTGATTTTGGATTTGGTAAGATTATTGATGTCGTATGAAAAAAGCATTCTTGTGACCGTGTAGTTGAGAAATATCAGGCTGATGAAAAAAGGATAACGGAGAAGATCATTATGAGTGTATCGATCGGCAGTAGGCGCAGCTTTCTCAAGGCGATAGGATCCGGGGCCGCAGTATTCGTATTGGGTGATGTTGTCGGGGCCTCTCGATATAGGATAGTAAGGCCTAATGTTCTGTGGCTGTCCTGCGAGGATATCAGCCCTCATATCGGTTGCTTCGGCGACGAGTTTGCGATTACGCCCAATATCGATAAGCTGGCGGGCGATGGTGTTCGTTATACCAACGCTTTCACTACGGCGGGCGTCTGTGCTCCCGTCCGGAGCGGTATCATAACGGGAATGTATCAGACGACAATCGGCACACACCATATGCGCTGCAGCGCAAAACTGCCCGGTTTTATCAGGGCGTTTACGAGCTATCTTCGAAATTCCGGTTACTATTGCACGAACAATTCCAAGACCGACTATCAGACCAAAGACCTGAAGGATGTGTGGGACGAATCGAGCGGCAAGGCTCACTGGAGGAACGGTAAGGCGGGCAAGCCTTTCTTTTCGGTGTTCAATTTCGGCGGTTGCCACGAGAGCGGTATCGCGAGTGAATCCAAGTATAAGAGTGTTACGAAAGACCTCAAACCATCCCAGAGGCAGAATCCTGAGAAGCTTCACTTGCCCCCCTATTATCCGGATACACCGGCAGGGCTACCGCATCTAATTTGGCGTAAATAGTGTGATTCTGGGGTACTTCCTGCATAATTGTTGCAGAATTCAAAGTTTTACTCCCAAAAGCCGTCT
>Ga0209121_10001481_pt1 | contig 24632 bp, 18 predicted proteins | sample Cruoilmetagenom3_FD_187292 | JGI IMG/M metagenome (GOLD analysis project Ga0209121, IMG submission 187292) | Oil polluted marine microbial communities from Coal Oil Point, Santa Barbara, California, USA - Sample 3 (SPAdes) (version 2) | ecosystem: Environmental > Aquatic > Marine > Oil seeps ... | reverse complement strand
AACAACATCTCCATCTCCGGCGCGGTCAAGGGCAACATCACTGGTAACCGGGTGGAGATATTGGAGACCGGCCGGGTGTGGGGTGACCTGACCATCAACTCACTGTTGCTCAACGAGGGAGCCTACCTGCGTGGGCAGACGACGATGCACGGCGACATTGAGCCGCCGATGATTGAGCCCCCCAAACGTCGCCCTGCCGCTGAGCCAGCCAGCGCTACCATCGTGGACGTAGAACCGACGCCTCAAATGGACAAGTAACACCAGCACCACAGAAAATGGCCCCACCGCGCTCGTGTCGTGGTGGGGCCTTGCTATGTGGGCCTATCGCACCAGCAGTACCGGGCAGTCCACCTCGTCCAGTAGCACCTGGAACGCCTCAGGGGGCAGGATAGTGCCGCTCAACACCAGTACACCGCTCCCCTCGGCCAGCACTTCGCGAGTCAACATTGCCACGCCTGCATCTACCAACCGCCGGTAGCGTACCACGAGCCTTTGCCCACGTAGGAAATCAGCGGCCTGGGCGCGCAACCGTTGCGCCGCATCTGGCGTACTGGCCAGGATCAGCACGGTCAGATAGCCCCCTTCCTTCTGGGCCAGACGAGTTGCCATCATCAACGCCTGCCTGGCAGTGGGAGAGCCATCATACGTCACCACCACGGGGGGCTCGATGCCCACATCGCGCTGAAGCAGGAGCACAGAATGCGTGGCCTGCGCTGCCGCCGCCCGGGCCGTGGACCCCAGCCGCACCCGCCGGACGAGCGGCCGGCTCGCCTTCCCCAGGCTGAGCAGATCGGCCTCCAGTGCCGCCGCCAGTACCTCCGGCGTGACCTCTCCGCGCACGACGCGGAAAGACCACTTGACATGGCGCCGCTCGCAGGCTGCCACAAGTGCCCGGCGTGCCTGTGCCGCCTGCGCTCGCAGTTCCCGCTCCATCCGCGCCCGATCCAATCTTGCAGCGGTGACGAAGGGATACAGCACCTCCCGCGCCACGGGCAGCCCTGCCAGTCGCAGCAGATTGACGTCCTCGACGAAGAGCCCCTGCAACTCCGCCTCTAAGCTGACGGCCAACTCAGCCGCGGCCTCCAGCGCCGCTAGGCTATGACGTGAGGTATCCAGTGCCACCAGGATACGTCGAATCGTCCATTCGTCATCCTGCTCGCTCATACCTCGCCTTCTTCTTCCTCAACCGCATCTTCTTCCTTCTCCATTTCCTTAGGAGACGCACCGAAGGCACGTTGCTTTTCGGCCAATTCAACCAGCCGGACTTCAACCAGTTGGTTGATGCTTCCCTCAGGAAAGTTTCCCTCCTCGTCCCACTCTCCGGCCGGGATACCGGTCAGGAGTTCTATGGCCTGATCAACTGTCTGCACTGGGTAGATGTGGAACTGGCCTGCTTCCGCCGCCTCGGCGACGTCCTGCCGCAGCATGAGGTGTCGCACGTTGGCGACTGGGATAATTACTCCCTGCTCACCCGTCAGTCCCCGCGCCTTGCAGATGTCGAAGAAGCCCTCGATCTTCTCGTTGACGCCGCCAATCGGTTGAACCTGCCCGCGCTGGTTGACAGAGCCGGTCACGGCCAGCGACTGCCTGATGGGCATCTCTGCCAACGCTGAGAGCAGCGCGCACAATTCCGCCAGCGAGGCACTGTCTCCCTCCACGCCGCTGTAAGATTGCTCGAACACCAGGCTCGCCGAAAGGGAGAGGGGATACTCAGCGGCATAGCGAGCGCCGAGGAAGCTTGCAAGGATGAGCACCCCCTTGGAGTGGATGGGGCCGCCCAGTTCGACCTCGCGCTCAATGTCCACCACCTCGCCCTTGCCCAGACGGACGCGGGCGGTGATGCGACTGGGCTGCCCAAAGGCGAAGTTGCCCAACGCGATCACCGATAGGCCATTGACCTGTCCCACACACTCTCCAGTCGTGTCAATCAGGATCGTCCCCTGCTTGATCTCCTCCTGCACCCGCTCCCGCAGCCGGTCGGCACGGTGAATCTGCGCATCAATCGCCCGCTGCACATCGTCCGCGGTCACAGCGTCGTTGCTGGCTATGCCCGCCCAGTAGTCCGCCTCGCGCAGCAAGTCAGCGATGCCCAACAGGTGGACGGATAGTCTTTCGGCATCGCCGGTTAGGCGGACGCTATGTTCGATGACCCGCGCCACCGCCCTCTGATCAAAGGGGTGTAAGTCCTCCTTGCGGGCCAGCGTGCCCACCAGGCGGGCATACAGCAGATTGTTCTCCAGGCTGCGCGCCATCTCTTCGCTGAAATCGACCTCGACCTTGAACAACTCGCCAAAATCGGGGTCGAGTTGGTAGAGCAGATAGTACAACAACCGCTCACCGATGAGGACAACCTTCACGTCCAACGGGATAGGCTCCGGCTCCAGCGAGACCGTACTGACCAGACTCAGCACCTGGCCCAGCGACTCGATGTGCACCTCCCGCGAGCGCAGGGCACGCTTGAGCCCATCCCAGGCGTAAGGTTGCAGCAACAACTGGCGCGCATCCAGGATGAGGTAGCCACCGTTGGCGCGGTGCAACGCGCCGGGCTTGATCAGATTGAAGTCAGTCACCAGAGCACCCATCTGAGCGATGTGCTCGATGCGCCCGATGAGGTTGTTGTAGGTCGGGTTATCCTCGTAGACCACCGGCGCGCCTTCCGCCTCGCTGTGGTCCGCGAGTACGTTTACCTGGTAGCGGCGAAAGGCCGGCGGGCCTATCAGCGAGCGCGGCAGCGGGACACCCATGACATGAGGGGCTTCTTCGGCTTTGCGGAATTCGTCCACGTTCTCGATCACGTCCTGCTGCACATCGTTCAGGTAGTCCACTACACCCAGCAGTTCAGCGTACTTCTTCCGCAGTTCGTCAAGCGGGTGGCCGACGACGGACATCGCCACCTGGCGGTCCAGTTCCTTCACCTTCCCCCGCGCTTCACGTTCCCATTGTCGCACCTGGTATATGATCGCCTGGAGTTGTTCCTGGAGTGTGGAGATGTCGGTTTCAACCTGTTTACGCTTCTCCTCCGGCAGTTCTTTAAACTCATCGGGGTCGATGACCTCGCCTTCCTGCAGGGGCGCGAAGGCCAGCCCGACTGGAGTGCGGATCAGCGCGATGTCGTGCTCCTTGGCTTGCTGCTGAATCTCGCCGAAGGCTTTTTCCTGCTGCTCCTTAAATTCCTCCTCGGCCTCCTGCTTGCGCGTGCGGTAATCCTCGCTTTCAAAGGCGGCCGGGATCGCGATGCGCAATTCCTCGATCAACTGCTCCATATCCTTGCGCAATATAATCCCCTGACCTGGCGGGAGCCGCAGGGTGCGCGGTCTGTGGGGCTGCTCAAAGTTGTTGACGTAGCACCAATCGGAGGAGATCGGCTCAGTGGTGGCTTTCTGGTCGAGGAACTGGCGAATGGTGGTGCGTTTCCCTGTGCCGCTGGGTCCCAGGGCAAACAGGTTGTATCCCTCGCGTTGGATGCTGATGCCAAACTGAATTGCACCCACCGCCCGCTCTTGGCCCACGATCTCGCCCAGGTCTTCTAGTTCAGCGGTCGTCTCGAAGTCGAATTGTGAAGGATCACACGTCTGGCGCAATTGTCGGGCCGGTAGCGGTTCCACAGTTGTCATATAGAGGCCTCCTTTTCAGTGTCCAGTAACCAGCATCCAGTCACAGTCCTGGCTCGTAGGCGATGATGGCCTCGCGCCACTCATCGGGTATTGAAATGGGACGTTGATTCTTGTAGTCATAGCACACCTGCACTGATCTGGCCGTCGCGGCCAAGCGTCCGCCTTCTCCTTCCACCCGGTACTCGAAGATAAAACTGGAGTTGCGCAATTCGCTCACCCGCATCCAGACCGTCACCCGCTCCCCTAATCTCAGCGGTGACTTGAACTGGCAACTGGCCTCGGCCAAGATCATGCCAATGCCGGAAGGGTCACTTGGGATCACCCCCAACTCGCGCAGGTAATGGAAGCGAGTCTCCTCCAGGTAGGTGAAGTAGACGGCATTGTTGACATGGCCCAGCGCGTCCAGATCGCGCCAGCGCACGTCCAGCGCAGTAGAGAAGCGAAAAAGATCGTCAGACATTGGTCACCTCGGATGTTCGATACCCAATGGAGATGATGCCAACTTTCACGCCCGCCCTCCGCTTGCAGATGATAGCAGAAAGCGGCGTATTGCGCAAGCCTGCCCTGGAGAACACTGACAGGCAGTTGCCAAAACAGCCAATTTGTGTTAAAGTGGCAGTGGAGAAATATATTGCTATGGGACTCCTTATCGCCACTCAGAACCCAGGTAAAGCACGCGAGTTCCGGGCCTTACTTGCGCATCTGGAGGCAAAACTGTGCTTCCCGTCCGAACTAAGTCTAAGGGTAGAGGTTCCCGAGGATGGCACTACCCACGCCGATAACGCCAGTCAAAAAGTCCTGGCATACATGCGTGCATCCGGGCTGCTCACTTTGGCTGATGATTCGGGGCTCGAGGTGGATGTCCTGGACGGTGCCCCCGGTATTCATTCCGCCCGCTACGCTCCGGGACGCGACGCCGATCGGGTGGAAGCGCTCTTGGCGCAACTAGGCGACGTACCCTGGGAGCAACGCACAGCCTGGTTCCGCTGCGTGGTTGCCATCGCCACGCCCACTGGGGAGCTCTATAGCGCCGAGGGAGTATGCGAGGGGCTGATCGCCCTTGAGCCAGCAGGGCAGGGAGGCTTCGGTTATGATCCAGTCTTCTACCTGCCTGAGTACAATTGCACGATGGCCGAACTGCCACAGGAGGAGAAGAATCGCATCAGCCACCGTGCCCGGGCCATTGAGGCGGCACTGCCCACACTCCGCCACCTGCTGACGCAGGAGACGTCTGCTCGCCGCTAGACCCGAGCGGGCATTAAGTTGTCATCCACTTCCTTTAGTGGTATAATAATTTTATGAGGCTGGCGACAATCGTTGCAGGACCTCGGATTAAATTCAATGGATGAATCGTCACTCCCGCCCCCTGTCGAAGGGGAGCGCGACACGATAACCAAAGCATTCCCCCACTCACACCCCATCCCCCTGCGCTTCGTGGCCTGGTGTGCGAGCGTAGTTTGGCGCACTTGTGTGGACTGGCGCACCAAGCGCCCCTTCCTGACCCGCGCTACCGCCCACCTGAGTATCATCGCCCTCGCTCTGATCGCTATAGTTCTCAGCGGCGTAGGCATCCCAGCGCCCCGGGCCGCTATAGGCAGTCCTTTCAGTGCCGACGCTGTGCCCCTCGTCGAGATGGGCTCTCCAACGGAGCCAGAGGCAACGCCGCTGCCTACCCCACCCCTCCCTACCAATTGGTTACATCCCTCCGCCAGCGATACTATCGCTCGAATGCCCGTCCTCCACACCACCTTCCCGGAGCGACCGCGGGCGCAGGTCATCACCCATACCGTTCAGGAGGGTGAAAATGTCTCTATCATCGCTGCTCAGTATGGCCTGGACGTATATACGATCATCTGGAGTAACCGTGAGACTCTAAAAGATGCTCCTTGGCTCGTCCAGCCGGGGCTTGAGCTCTTCATCCTGCCGGTAGACGGCGTGTATCACACCGTCCGCGCTGGGGAGACGGTGACAAGTATCGCGTCCGACCACGAGGTAGAGCCAGAGGCTTTGTATAACGAGTGGAACGATCTCGAAGAGGGAGAGCAGCCACGCGAGGGGCAACTACTCGTCGTATCCGGCGGCCAGAGCGAGCGAGTGGACTTGGAACCGCCACGCCCCAAGTATCCCGTAGCCGGGGCATCCCGGTGGAGTTGGGGGGTCTGCAGCGGCGTCACGTTCACCGGCCCTGGCGCGAACGGCTGGTTCATCCTCCCCACCGGCAGTTCCCGCGTGTCGGGATGGTACTTCCACGACCCGCGCAATCCGACGCATATTGGCCTCGACTATGCTTGTAGACTGGGTGACCCTCTATACGCTGCGGATAACGGCGTGGTGACTATAGCGGGATGGAATGGCGGTTACGGGGTTTTGGTCGAACTCAACCACGGCAACAGTTTCGTCACCCGCTACGCCCACTTCAGTGACATCGTTGTGGGATGCGGGCAAGCGGTCTATCAAGGTCAGTTACTCGGCTACTGCGGCAGCACCGGCTGGTCTACCGGCCCTCATCTCCACTTCGAGATTCGATACAACGGTGTGCCGCAGGACCCGCAGATCTACCTACCGTAGACCCTCATGCCAGCCGGAATAATCATGCAACTACTACGGCGCAATACCAGGCCATCCAACACGAAGAGACGACATCCCCTCCGCCGCTGGTTCGAGGAGAGCTTTCCGCGCGCATTCGCCTGGCTGGCGACCACGGTATATCGGCTGACCGGCGATTGGCGTGGCTGGCGTCCGCTGTTCATGCGCACCAGCGCACACGTGGCGGTCATTGTCGTAGCCATGCTCGCCGTCGGGCTGAGCAACGTCGAGTGGCCAGCGCAGGCCGCTTCCACCTTGCATATACCTGCTCTGCCTGCCTCCGCCGGGGATGGGAGAAACGAGGAGACAGCGGAGGATGTACTGGCCCAGTGCAACAGGCAGGACAGGGGAGTCCCCTTCAGTGGCCACAACGGAGCCATTGTCCGGCTGGCCCAACCCCACACCATCATCCCCGAGCGCCCGCGCCTGGGCATCATCACTTACACTGTCCAAGCAGGTGATACTGTCCAGGCCATCGCAGCCCTCTTCGGCCTGCAACCTACCACGATCAGTTGGGCAAACCCGGCCATCGAGGACGCACCCGATCTGCTGCGGATCGGCCAGGAAGTGACCATCCTGCCTATTGACGGGGTCTACCACAAGGTCGTCGAGGGCGACACGCTGGAGTCTATCGCCGAAGAGTACAAGGCGGAATCCGAGGCAGTCGCTGCCTGCGAGTACAATCACCTGGAGCCGCCGGATTATTCAATTGAGGAGGGGATGTGGCTGATTGTGCCGGGGGGTGAGAAACCCTATGTGCCCAAAGTGGTCACCACGTACGCCGGGCCCGTCCCGGAGGGTGCCCGTGGCACCGGGCGATTCCAGTGGCCTGTGCTGGGCATGATCACGCAGGGATATTGGTACGGCCACCGGGCGATTGACATTGGAGCCCCCACCGGCAGCGCCGTACTGGCGGCCGATGGTGGCTTTGTCAGTTTCGCGGGCTGGACCGACGTAGGTTACGGCTATCTGATCGTGATTGACCACGCCAATGGCTTTGCCACCTACTACGCCCATCTGAGCAACATTTACGTCTTCAAAGGGCAGGCGGTACAGCGGGAGCAGGTCATCGGCGCGGTGGGCAGCACAGGGTGGTCCACTGGCCCGCACTTGCACTTCGAGGTGCGGTACTACGGCACGCAGCAGAATCCGCGAGCATATTTGCCATAGGTTGGTAGATTGGGACGTGCTTAGTTTGCACACCACCAGCTACTTGGCATATTCCTCCGCCCGCACCTCACGGATCACCATTACCTTGATTTGCCCCGGATACTCCATGCTTTCCTCAAGTTTGCTGGCAATGTCCCTGGAGAGCCTGATCGTCGCCAGATCGTCAACCTCCCCAGGCTTGACGATGATGCGAATCTCGCGGCCAGCCTGAATGGCATAGGACTCTGCCACCCCCTTGAATGAGTTCGCAATTTCCTCCAGGGCGCGGATACGCTTGATGTAGAGTTCCAGGCTCTCTCGCCGCGCTCCCGGCCTGGCGCCAGAGATGGCGTCAGCGGCCTCAACGATGATAGCCTCAATGGAGTTCTGTTCCACTTCGTGGTGGTGGGATTCTACACAATGCACCACTTCTTGTGAAACACCGTAACGCCGGCAGATTTCGGCGCCGATGAGCGCGTGTGTCCCTTCCGTTTCGAAGTTCACCACCTTGCCGATGTCGTGCAACAATCCCCCGGCGCGGGCCACATCGGCGTTGGCGCCCAGTTCCTCCGCGATCATTCCCGCCAGTTTGGCCGTCTCAATGGAGTGAGCATACTGGTTCTGTCCGTAACTAGTGCGGAATTTCAGTCGTCCCAGCAATGTAATGATCTCGGGATGCAACCCAGGAATGCCAACCTCGTAGGCCGCTCGCTCGCCCTCCTCGCGGACGATGCGTTCGACCTTCTTCCGGCTATCCTCAACGACCTTCTCAATGCGCGCCGGGTGGATACGTCCATCCACCACCAACCGCTCCATCGCTCGACGGGCGATTTCGCGACGCACAGGATCGAAGCAGGAGATAGTGACTGCCTCAGGCGTATCATCCACCACCACGTCCACGCCAGCGACCTTTTCGAAGGCACGAATGTTGCGTCCACTGCGGCCGATGATGCGTCCCTTCATATCATCGGAGGGCAACAAGACAGTAGAGACCGTTATCTCAGCCACCTGCTCGCTGGCTATACGCTGGATAGCAATGGTGATAATTTTGCGGGCGCGTGCATCAGCCTCCTCTTTGGCCTCGGCCTCCACCCGGCGGATCACCCACGCCATATCCTGCCGGGCCTCCCCCTCAACACTCTCTAGAAGTTCTTGTTTGGCTTCCTCACGGCTCAATCCAGCCACACGCTCCAGCGTCGCCATCTGTTCTTGCCGCAGTCGCTCCATTTGGTTGCGTTGCCTGTCCATAGTACTTTGACGCTTGTTGAGGGCTTGTTCCCGCTGTTCCAACCGTTCCTGACGGTGATCCACCTTCTCGCGCCGCCGCTGAAGACGTTCCTCCTCTCGTCGCAGGCCCCCGCGCCGCCGCTCCAGATCCTTCTCTGCCGTGGTCCGGGCCTTGAGCGCTTCGTCCTTGGCGATCAGCACAATCTCACTAGCCTTTTTCTCCGCTTTCTCCAATAGCTGTTCGGCCCGTTGTTGCTGCCCCTTGATCTTGACGTCAACAGCGTAACGCCGGACCAAGAAACCAAGCCCGAATCCGATAGCCAACGCCAGAACCGCTGCCACTATTGTAACCACCCATTCACTCATTATCATCTTTTCCCTCGCTTTCGATGTCAGACACAACCCCGCAGCGTGTCGCCTCCAGCATTTCCTCGACCAGTGGCTCAATCACCGCATAAGAGAAGCCCCTGCGCGCCAGGTACCCCCCCAATTTCCGGCGGAAATCACGCGGTTCCAAGCGTGCCAGCCGGTGCGCACCGGCCTCCGCTGCCTTCCGAGCGGCGGCCTCGTCGTCGCAGTCCGCCAGCGTATCAGCAATGATAGGGACAGGGACCCCTTTTTCCCGTAGTTCGTGGCGCAGCGCGCGCACTCCCCGAGGATTGAATTGCAGTCGGTTTTCCACCCAGTAGCGAGCAAACTCTCGATCGTTCAGCATCATAGCCCGCGTCAGGCGTTCGATTACGACCTCGACAACCTCATCCCCCACGTTCTTTTTGCGCAGATTGCGACGTACCTCGGCCTCGCTGCGAGGACGATATGATAGGAAGTTGAGTGCGCGCTCATAGGCCCGCTCAACTTCATCCTGCGTTTGCAGCCGGGCGACATCATCGTCGCTCAGCGCTTGACTCACCCGAAGGCGAGCCGCCTCAATGGCGGCCAACCCAAAAGCAAACTGACCGTCAAGATAGACGTTGACACGGTTTTTGTTGCGCTTCTGAAATCGCAGTGCTGTAATCGTTCCTGCCATAATACAACAATCACAAATAAAGCCGTGGCTTTCCAAGCCACGGCTTGCGTTGACGCGTGATCGTCAGCGTTGATCTCAAAGTGGAGTCAGCGGCCTCTTCACCCGGCTAAGGGCAAAGTGTAACCTTCTCAATCAGACACCGGGCACGACCGCCCGTTGCAATCGCCCTGCTATGGTAGGCGTCAGTTCCTCTCGTCCTACTCCCAATACTTGTCTTGAAGTCCGCCTGAAAGATTGCTCTGCAACCCCGCATTCCTACGTGGTCTGTTCTTCGCACCTCTTACAGTTTGAATGGAAACCGAAACCTGTTTCGGTAGTCCTGACACAAATGTCGGTCGTGCGGATGCGACTTTCTGTCTGCCAGTGACCCCAACAAGACTTCGGCGAGCTCAGTCGAGCCGTTGGCGCTTCCATTCACTGCTGCAGGGTGCGAAAAGCAGGATGTGGAGCGGCAGATAGGAACAGCGCCCTGCTTTTCGGACAGGTTCTTAGCAAAGCAATTATGTGCATCAGAGAAGGACCAAACTCTATCACCCGACACGTTTACACGAAAAGCGCCGGTATTTAAGATCAACCCGTGGCTACTTCCAGCCAGTGAAACAGAATATAGAGCATCAGATTCAGTTAATCCGCCTCGCCTGCCTCCTCGATCTCGGGCACGGCAACAGTCTCCAGGGTTCCCTCTGGAGCCATCCTCTCTCGGACAGCGGCTTCTATCTGGTCGGCGATCTCGGTGTGCTCGCGCACGAAGCGCTTGGCGTTCTCCCGCCCCTGCGCCAGACTCTCACCCTCACGATAGTAGTACGAACCCCGCTTCTCTACCACCCCCAACTCCACCGCCATGTCCAGCAGGTCCCCCGCCCTGCTGATCCCCTCGTCGTACATGATGTCGAACTCCGCCACCCGAAACGGCGGCGCTACCTTGTTCTTCGTCACCCGCACCCGCGTCCGGTTCCCGATCACTTCCCCCTTCTCTTTGATACCAGCTATGCGCCGAATGTCCAACCGCACTGACGCGTAGAACTTCAGCGCACGCCCACCTGACGTCGTCACCGGGCTCCCGAACATCACCCCGATCTTCTCCCGCAACTGGTTGGTGAAGATCAGCGCCGTGTTCGACTGCTTGATGGCTCCGCTCAACTTCCGCAAAGCCTGACTCATCAGCCGGGCCTGGAGACCCGGATGAGAATCCCCCATCTCCCCCTCGATCTCGGCCCGAGGTACCAGCGCGGCCACCGAGTCCACCACGATGACGTCCACCGCGCCGGAACGGATGAGGGCCTCGCCGATCTCCAGCGCCTGCTCGCCGGTGTCCGGCTGGGAGATGAGCAGATTGTCCACGTCCACACCACACCTTCGCATATAGGCCGGGTCAATGGCGTGCTCCATATCAATGAAGGCGGCGACACCACCGCGCTTCTGAGCCTCGGCGACGATGTGCTGGGCGAGGGTGGTCTTGCCCGCACCGTCCGGCCCGTAGATCTCGGTGACGCGGCCGCGGGGGATGCCGCCCACGCCAAGGGCACGGTCGAGCGCCAGGGAGCCGGTGGGGACGACCTCGACTTGCAGGTGGCTCGCCTCCCCCAGGCGCATCACGGTGCCCTCGCCAAAGCGCTTGGTCAGATTCGCCAGCGCCATCTCTAACGATTTTCGCCGTCCTTCATCAGCCATTATTGTACACTCCACACCTGTGCCGCTGGTGCTGCGTAAAACGTAAATATATGATGCGTGAGAGTAATTACGTTTTACGTCACTACGACTTGTTTTCACACTTTGCAACTGTCTTAACGTGAAGTGTACACCAAATGAGGCAAAAAGGCAAGTGGACTTGACCTCCAGCCCGCAATGTGTTAAAGTGGGGCCCGATGAGTATGGGTGAGTATAGGGGCCTGGAAGTAAGAAGAGCTTGCCCAGATGACTGGCTGGATATCGCAACACTCAACCAGAGGGCCCGTCGCGCATTGCCCCAACTATGGTGGTGGGAGGAGCACCTTGCGGACGACCTGTTTATCATAGTCGAACGGAAGGGGGTTGTAGTGGGAACGCTTTTCGCATGGCCCGATGAATCGCCCGTAGCGTGGGTACGGCTAGCTGCCTTGGACGATGCACTGAACATTGATGAATGGCTCAACCTGGTGCTTCCCCCTGTTCTTGACGGACTGCGTCACCACGGGGCGCAGGAACTGGCTTGGATGGACTATGGGGGCTGGGCTGGTCCACACCTAAGGACACGTGGCTTCATACCACTGACAGAGGTGATCACGCTAGTCAAACTTGACCGCGCCTTGCCCCGCGCAAACGCCACATACGCTTGCGTGCGCCCAGCGTCGAATGCGGACATCCCGGCAATCGTGGCCGTGGATCGGGCAGCGTTTACCTCCCATTGGTGGCACAGCGAGGCCACTATGCGTCGGAGGATTGCCATGTCATCCTACTTCGCCGTGGCAGAAATGGCGGGCAAAGCAGTGGGGTACGTTGAGGGAGAATGTCGCCTGCCAGCGGCTCATCTCAACCGCATTGCTGTGCATCCGGCTCACCAGGGCCAGGGCATCGGCGCGCTGTTACTGCGCGCTGCGATACGCGACTTATGGCAACATGGAGCGGAGCAGGTCACGCTCAACACTCAGAGCGACAACCGCCGCTCCCAGTGGCTGTATCGTCGCTTTGGGTTTGTGCCGACAGGAGACCTTATGACAGCGTGGGAATTGCAGTTATCGAGTTATGAAAAGGCACAGATGAGGGGGGGCGTATGCTCAGAGAACGTCGGGAACCGGAGAAGTGGCTCTTCACCAACGCGCTGATGCGCCAAGCGATACTGGCGATTGGCGAGGTGATGGGTAAACGTGGGCTCAAGGTGGTACTGCGCCAGGCCGGGCTAGAACGCTATGTTGATGAACTGCCGCCCAACGACCTAGAACAGGGTGTAAGCACGGCTGAATATGCTACACTCAACCAAGCGGTGGAGGAATTCTACGGCCGTGCCAGCAAGGGCATGCTGAAACGTATCGGCCGGGCCTCGTTCCGCTACGGCATCGAGGAGCAGGCTACGCTGATGGGCGTGGCTGGCACAGCGCTAAAGCTGATGTCGCAGAGGACGCGCATCAAGTTCATCCTCAATCAGATGGCCAAATCGCTGATGGAAGTGAACGAGGAGACATACATCGAAATACAGGAGACGCCAGAGGGATTCGTCTTCGCCGATTTCACTTGTGGCGTGTGCTGCTGCCGCACAGCCGATCATCCCATCTGCCATCTCTATATTGGGTCTATTAGCGAGGCAGTGAAGTGGGCCACAGGGCATGACTACGAGGTGCGCGAAATCGAGTGCCGGGCGATGGGCACAGAGGCATGCCGCTTCTTGGTAGCAGAAAGGGAATAACGCACCAGCCCGGCAAAACTACGTGGTTCCAGAATGACCGGAAGCCGCAACTTGTTTGGTGGTCCCGGCGTCGGGGGCAAGGGGTAACTGCTTTTCTGCAATTCCCTCAAGGCGCGGCGGTGACGAGGTAGTTCAGGTCGGCGTAGGCCACGACCGGATCGGAGCGCAGGCGAGCCAGGCAGGCCATCTCCCGCCCTGGCGGGACGCGGAATCGCCACGCATCCAGTGCGGGCAGGAAATCAGAACCGGCCCCGTATCGCAGGGATACCGCCTCCCCACTGGCCCCAGGTTGTAGCGCGACGATCACTTCCCCTGGCGCGAAGGGGGCAGCAGTTGTTCCCCGCATCTCTGCGGCCCAGCCCGCCCACGGTCCCACCCCCTCCAGACATACCGGCGAGGAGCCGTGCGCACCATGGAGCAAGCTCTGATAGGCAGCGATGCGCCCGCAGCCGGTGTACATATCCCAGCCGGGCGTTTCCAGGTCCACGGCGTTGTCCAAGATGGCCGAGGCGACCTGATCGGGCGTGTAGGTGGGGTAGCGGGAGTAGACCAGCGCCGCCAACCCGGCCACGTAGGGCGTGGCCATCGAGGTGCCGCTTTTGTAACAGTAGCCACTGGTACAGTTGGTTCCCCCATCGCCGGTCCAGCCTGTGCTGTAGATGCTGGACCCCGGCGCGGCGACGCTCACGTGGTTGCCGTAGTTGGAGTAACTGGCGTGGGTGTCATAGGAAGTAGTGGCAGCTACACCCAGGACATGCTCACAGTTGGCGGGAAAATTCTCCTCATAGCCCTCGTTGTTCCCGGCCGCCGCTACCAGTACCGCGCCCCGGCCATAAGCGTAATCTACCGCGTCCTGCACGTAGTAGGGACAGGCTGCCGCCCCACCGACGCTCATGTTGATCACATCTGCCCCGTTGTCGGCGGCGTGGCGGATGGCAGCGGCTACGTTTGTCGCCCTGCCGTCGCCGTTCTCATCCAGCGCCTTGAGCGGCAGGATCGTCGCCTCCCAACCCAGGCCGGCCACACCCAGGCCGTTGTCCGTCGCAGCCGCCGCTATACCGGAGACGTGGGTACCATGGCCGTGGTCATCGTCGGCATCGTCATCGTCGTTGACGAAGTCCCGGTCAATGTCAGCACGTACCTTGCTCACCAGGTCGGGGTGATCCAGGTCAGTGCCGGTGTCCACCACGGCAATGAGGATGTCCTGACCGGTGGAGAGGCCCCACGCCTCTGGCGCGTCCACCTTCTCCAGCGCCCATTGGTGGTTGTCGTAGTAAGGATCGTTGGGATGGAGAATCAGAGACGGTGGCGTATAGTTGTGCAGCACGAGAGGAAGGTGGACAGAGGTCAGGGGCGTGTCCGTCACTCGCAGAGTCAGGTACATCCGGTGTGGGGAGCCTTCTATCCCGGCTGGGTCCACAACCGTCACCGTGACCGCGCCGGTGTAGGCGGCGACAGTGCCCGTGCTAAGGGTAGTGGGCGTGATCCAGAACGAGGCCGGGGTGGTGCCGTTCATAGGCGCTGTCGTGAACCAGGTCCCCTCGGTGGCGATTGTCCAGGTAAGAGAGTCGTCGCTCCCCACGTTCAACGGCGTCGCTCGATGGGCGGCGGGGAGAAACCGTTCGTCGGGGATGCTATACGTGAACTGGAGGGTGTCAGGGAGATTACCCAGGGTAGGGGGACTGGTGGTGAGATAGCTGTTCATCCAGCCATTCATGACGCTTTCAGGGGTGACATATCCGGCAGCGATGTTCTCGGCCAGTGACCGCCAGTTGGGGTAGTAGGATTGAATTCGAGTGGACCAGTCACAGGCTTTGACCAGGTTGCCCCCGCTGCGGTCGTATGAGTCGTGGTAGAAATAGTTGTCCTGCCCCATATCGGTGGCATAGGTTGGCAATAGCATCTCTTCTCGTTCCATAGAGACCGGCGGTACCAGCCGGCCCGGGGGTGCATCCTCGGCCCACGCGCCTAGGCCCGGGGCCAGGATGAGGAGCAGTAAAACCGTCGCCGTTACCAGATAGCAGGTGTGGAGGATTAGGAGCGTATGTCTCATCCGGTTCTCCTGAATTACGTCATTGGGCTGGCTTGCTTTTAGCGTAGTTGCGAGTTGTCAGCGGGAGGAAAGAGACGAAGTCCCTCACCGTCGTGCAATCATCAGAGGAGGAGGGCCAGATCTCCACGTTGCCCGCCTGGTCACGAGCACGGCTGCGGAAGCAGTAGGTGTGGCCTGGCGTTCCCGCGAAAGTAGACGACGTGCTCGTGAGACCGGCCTGCCAGTCCTGCCATGGGCTATCTCCATCGCGCACCCATACGTCGTAGGAGGCAATCCCGCTGGCGGCGTCGGAGCCAGACCATGAGACGGTGAAAGTGCTCCCCGATTGGGAGGGGAGAGAGGCCACCTGGGATTGAGGGGGGACAATGTCCACGTAGAAGGTGTAGTAAGGAGCATCACCCGGCTGGCCGGTGTCCGTGGGATTCGGATTGCCCCCCATATCCACGGCCGTCACGGCGAAGATGTGCTCTCCTTCCGCAAGCGTGTCGGGGACGGTGAAGTAGGTGATACTGCCGGCCCACCAATCGTTACCGCCGGCACCCTCCGGCGTCCAGTCGTCCACTGCCACGTAGTAACCCTGGATGCCGCATCCGCCGGCGTCGTCAGTGGCCGAGTCCCAGCGGAATGAGGGCGTGATGCCGTTGGTGTAAAGGCCGCTCCAGCCGTCGGGACGGACGTTGCTAGCCCCGCCAGGGGGGGCTTGGTCGAAGACGGGAGTGTAGGCCGAGTCGTAGATCACGTCTCCGTAGGCGGCGCGGAACCAGCCGTCTTCCCCCCAGTCGTCGCCCCAACTGTTCTTGGCGATCCAGTAGCCCTCGCTATCATCATAGCCTACCAGGGTGATGGCGTGGTAGCCTCGGAGGTCTCCCCATGTATGGCGATAGACGCCGCCGACGTAGTAATCAAAGTCTCTGTAGACCGCCATCGTCGCTTCCACCGGGCCATAGTTGGCGAGGTAGTGTTTCACGTCGTCGCGTCCGCCCACGTAGTACCAGCAGTGGATTTTCGTCACGCGACTCTGCCAGTTCGTACAGGGAGAACAGGTATGGTCGTTGGCATCGTAGGGGTCGCAAAGTTCGTCCACCACGCCGGTATCTCGCGTGAAACTCATCGCGGCGGAGGGGTACCAGCCAGACTCGCAATCTCCTCCGCCACAGAAGAACAGGTGCTGTTCTGAGAGATCAGGGTTCTCGTTGGGGTCGTCGTGGTAAATCTCCAGACGGGATTCTACAGCCCCCAGGGTACCGAAAGCCACACAGGAGCCGCAGTTGCTTTGGTCGCGGATAGGGGTGGTCCAGTCGCCATTGTGGTCGCGCCAGTCAACGGACGAGGGGAGCGAAAAGGTCGCGGCGGGGGCAGTGCTGGTCGGCAGTTGGGAAAGGAAAGCGCGGTCGAACGCGTCGGAGGCCAACCCCAGGCGATATTGCTGTTCGTCCGGGGAGAGCCGCGAGACGTTGGTCTCCCCCGCCACCCACCAGCCGCCTGTGGCGTCAATCAGCCGTTGGAGTTCCTCCACCGTGATGGGATCGGGGGGCGGCTCCTGAACACTCTCCTGGAGAGGAGCGAGTAACGTTGTTGATAACACCAACCAGGTCAGGATGGTCTTGCGGGACACCGTATGTTCTCCCTCACTGCGCGTCCAGTAGTATTATGCGGCATCCCGATTATAGAGGAGTGGCGTGTATTCGACAATGGGCAGATGGTACTAGCGCGACACCGACCCAGCCCAGGATGATACCCGCCATCGCCAGGCCCTCGCCAGTCATTGCCACCCGCTATCACGTGTCTGGTCGCGGGCCACGTAATCCAAGATGCCAGCGATGAGGCTGCCGAACACAAGAGGGAGACTGCCTAGCAGGCGCTATATCCCTGTAACGATGCTGCTGAAGATATCGCCAATGCCCGGCCCCATCAGCGCAAGGACGAAGATGACGCAGAAGGCACATAGCAGAGCGACCTGAATCCAGCCGATGATGATGCCGGCAGTGGCCAGTCCTTCGCCTGTGAGTGTCCCCACGCTCTCGCGAATCTGCTTCTTGGCAATGTAGCCCAGAATCAACCCCACGATACCGCCAATGATGGGAATGATACAAAGGCCCATAATGCTGGCGATGAGGCTGCCGATGGCCATGCCACTGGTCTGCGGCGTAGCCGGGGGCGGTGTATATGGGTATGATTGTTCATTCATTGATTGTCCTCCGTTGTTTGTGATGTGGGCTTGTCTAATTCGCCCGCTGTCAGTGGCGGCGCACGTACCACCAGGTGAACAGCGCCAGCGCGATCACGATCAGTGCGGCCACCAGGTACGGAGCCACGATGGCCAGTACCGATGTCACGAACGAGACGATGTCCTCAATCGTGCTCACAATCGGGTTGCCTACCCCCGCAGTTGTGGCTGCCACCACCGGCCGCCCACCCGCCTTGACGACGTGCACACCACCGGCCAGGATTACCCCGCAGATGGCCGCCAGGACAGGGTGGAGGCCGATGGCGTTGGTGGTGGCGGCGAAGAGAATCGCCCCGGCTGCCGGTCGGATGAAGGTCTGGATAACGTCGTTTACCGTGTCGGCGGCGGGCACTTTATCCACCAGGATTTCCACGGCCAGCAGTACGGTCAGTGTGCCGATGGCCCACCAACTGCTCAGCGCCTCCCACGGCTCGTTGAGCGTGACCAGCGGTGTGAAGCGGGCCAGGAGAGCGACGACCAGAAGTGGGATGTAAGCATTCAACCCAGCCGAGGTCGAGAGGCCGAAGGCAGTCGCCAGGCTCAAGAAAGCTTGCCCTACCATTGCGCATTTTCTCCTGTCAGATGGTTGCCTCAATTATAGCTATTTTCTCCCTTATGACAACTCCGCTAGCGGCTGTAGCCCGGCGACCCTCTCACGGGCAGCGGTCTGCCCCGTCGGAGAAACCGGTGGCATTTCGGCGACGGGTCGCTTCCTCCCGCTCTCGTCTTTATCCACCAGAGCGCCCCGTGCCAATGGAGTGCACTGGCCCAAACCCGCGTTTTGTGGGATAATGCGACCCTGAAGGAAGGGCCTGTTTTTTGGGGGGACGAAGTGCATAGCTGATATGCGAGGTGGAAAACAATGGTGGGAGAGAAGGACCAAAAGACTCTAATCCTTCGTCTGTTGAGTGAGCCACGATTCCTCTACGGAGGGGTCTCCCTTGCTGAGCTTTTGGCCCGGAAAGAACAGGCTCTTTTCATTTATCTAGCCTGTCAGCCTGGGCAACGGTTCTCCCGCGATCACATGGCCACTCTCCTGTGGGGTGAAACGCTCCAATCCCAGGCTCGTTATAACCTCCGTCGTGCACTGTGGCACCTCCGCCGCATCCTCGCCCAAGCCGGTCTTCCCCCCGAAGCCTGTCTGACCGTAGATGGCTCCTGGATTTACGTCCCACTCACTGCCCCGTGTTGGGTGGACGTCCGCGATTTCGAACAGGTTCTCCAGGCGTGTTTCCAGGATCTGCAATCCCGTTTCTCTCCCACCTCTGAAGGTGTCCGCCGGATCCGTAGGGCCCTCGACCTCTACCAGGGTGACTTTCTGGCCGGATTCTCCGTTCCCCACGCCCCCAGTTTCGAGGAATGGCTCACCTGTGAACAGGAACGTCTCTTCATGCTCCTTCTTCGCGCCTTGACTTCTCTTATCCAGGGCTTCATGGCCCGGGGTGAACGGAACGAGGCCGTAGCTGCCTGCCAACGTCTTCTTGTCCTCGATCCTCTACAAGAGGACATGCACCGTCTCCTCATGCGCCTCTACTGGGAGACCGGTCAACGGGCCCAGGCTCTCCGCCAGTATCGGACCTATCGGGATCTCCTCAAGCGCGAGCTAGGCATTGAGCCGCTGGAAGAGACCCAGAGTCTCTACCGGCGGATCCTCCAAGATGAGACTTCTCCCACATCTACATCTTCTCTTGTCCTCACCTCCCGCCTCACCCCCCCTTCGCCAGCGCCCGAAGCTCTTCCCCGTCCCCGTCTACTCTCCCTTCTCGACCGGGGTCTCACCGTCCGCCTCACTCTTCTCTCTGCTCCTCCTGGCTACGGTAAGACGACTCTGCTGGCCCAGTGGCTGGCCGTCCGCTCGCCGAGCGGTGCTCCAGGGCATCCGCGAGGGTTGCCCCTACAGCAAGGGCCGCTGTTTGCGTGGTACAAGGTGAATGAGACAGACAACGCACCGTTCACCTTTGTAGAGGGCCTGGCTGCTTCAGTGGCTCGGCTGCACCCCCCCGTGGGACAGGCCCTGCAGGAGGAGATCCACGACCTCATCACCCTGCAGGGAGACGCCCGGCAGGCGGCGGGTCTCCTGGCAAACGCATTGGCATCACTGGGTACTGCACCGTTCGTCGTGATCCTCGACGACCTGGAGCATCTGACCAGCCCGGATAGCCAGAAAGTGCTTCAAGATCTATTGGAGCATCTTCCCGCCAATGGGCATCTCTATTTACTGACGCGAGTGGATCCTCCTCTCCCATTGCCCCGCCTGCGCGTTCGTGGTCAGTTGCTGGAGCTGCGTGCCACCGAGCTCCGATTCACCGATGAGGAGATGACCGCGTTTCTGAAGCAAGCCCCCGGCCTAAACCTCAGCTCGGCCGAGGTCGCTGAGTTGACCACACGTGCCGAGGGGTGGGTAGCACCATTGTGGCTGGCCGCCAATGCCCTCAGCCGTTTCACCGCCAGCCTGGATGACGTCTGGGAGGGGCTATTCGCCTACCTGCGCGAGGAGGTGCTGGCCCTCCAGTCACCCGAGTTGCGTGCCTTCCTCCTACGCAGTGCTGTTCTGGACCGGCTGAACCCTGGCCTATGTCAGACTGTCTTGGATGTACCCCAAAATATAGAAAATGTGGGCAGCCCGGCAGAGTGGCTGGCCAAGTTAGAACGGCACAATCTCTTCCTCCGGCGCGTCGTGCCTCAGACCCCACATACGGAGCCACAATATACCTATCATCCCCTCTTTTTGACCTTTCTGCGAACGGAACTTTCCCATCGTCTCTCCAACACCGAGGTCGAGGCCCTGCACAAGCGAGCGGCGAAGGCATGGGAGCAGCAGGGCGACCTGGAGCAGGCCCTTTTCCATTGCCAGCAGGCAGGCGATGAACCGGGCGTAGCCCGCCTGCTCGAACAGATCGCTCCTACCTATCTGCAACAGGGCCGCCTGGAGCCACTGGCCCGCTGGCTGGACCAATTGGGGGCAGCCGTGCGAGACCAACACCCACGTCTCACGCTGAACGCTGGCCAGCTCCGCCAGGCGGAGGGACGGGTGGAGGAGGCCCGCCTCCTATACGTGCGAGCAGCGGCGGACTTTGGCGTTCAGCAGGACAGTGCGGCTCAGGGCGACAGCCTGCTCGCCCTGGCAGAACTGGAACTTCTGCGTGGCCATTACACCAAGGGGATCGAGTTGGGGCGGCAGGCGATGACCTGCTGGGATGAAGCGGACATACGGCGTTACGCGACTGCTCTCCGTGCCATCGGACAACTGCAGGCATGCCAGGGAGACCTATCTGACGCTGAAGCTTCGCTGAAGCGGGCCAAGCGCCTGATTATCGGTCACAGCCATCCTTTGCTCATCTTCCAGGTATTACGCACCCAGGCCTGGGTCGCCTATCTCCGGGGAACTTACCATCGGGCGATGGGCCTGAATCGCCTGGCCGAGCAGGAAGCTAGGCGCGACCTTTCTCCAGAAGTCGTAGCGGCCTTCTACAACTCTGTGCCAGCCATTTTGCGGGAGTGGGGGGAGGGCGAGGTGGCACGAGAGGCGACGCACCGGCGGCTAGAGGCAGCCAGCCAGATCCAGGACCGACTGGCCCTCTCCCACACCTATACCGACCTGGGCAAACTCTATCTGGATCGGGAGCAGTTCGCTGAAGCGGAAGAGGCCTTCTGTCAGGCAATAGCCGAGGCCGAAGCGGCTGGCGAAGATGGCCTTCATCGGCTGTGTGGAGAGGTCCATCTGGTGCACGCCCATTTTCTTCAGGGCCGTGCGATGGAAGCCGCCGAGGTGGCCGAGTCTGCGCTGTACCGCTGTCAGGCCCGTGACGCTTCGCCCCTGGAATTAGCCCTCGCCCAGACAGCGATCTCCCTGGCCCATATCCGTGGCCTCAGTTTTCTGGGGAGTTTTCGTCAGTTGGTTGAGGTGTACCAGACCTTCGACCGACTGGATGTCCGCTACGGCGTGTTTGTATCGGCCGCTCTGATCAGTCTGGCCTGCTTATGGGCGGATCGCCAACAGCAGGCACGCCGTTACCTGGCTGAGGCCCTGGCCCTGGCCGCTACTGAAGGCTACGTCCAGACTATCGTCACTTCTCGCCAGGTTCTGTTGCCCTTGATGCTCTTCGCTCTGCGCGAGGGAATGGAACCGCGCTTCGTCAGTCTGGTATTGGCACAGATGGGGCAGGAGGCATTGACGGGCGTTGTGGAGATGACCCAGGCCGCCGACTTCCGTGTCCGAGGACGGGCGGCCGCCGCACTGGAAGTGATCGGCGCTCAAGAGGAGACCTGGGAAGTGGCCCTCGCGGCGTTGGAGCGGATGGCCCGCGATCCTGACTCCGAGGTGCGCGCTGTGGTGGCCCAGGCCCGGCGCAGCCTGCGTTCGTTCTCCCGTTGAGGCCCGTTTGAAATTGGAGATTAGAGATTAGAGATTGGAGAGTAGAGAGTAGAGAGTAGAGATTGCAGACTAGAGATCAGCAGGCCAACCACCAGGGACTTCCCAACCCTGGTGGTTTTGCTTTGTAGGCATGCGTTCTTCTGCTGACGCTTTCTCATCCATCCTTCTCTCTTCATTAACTCTTATCGCTCGCCAATCCACCAGTTTTCCCCCCTAATGACATTTTCCCTTCGCAATTCGCTTTTTTGACACGATTATTGACACGCTCGGCGAGGATTTATGAAACGGTGTGTGATACGGCTTGCCGCTAGTATAAGAATGAACATTGTGACTGAGATACGCGGCTTAGCGCCGCACCGCGTTGGAGAAGGGGGAGTAGAAAATGGGTCTGGGAAACCAAGTTTTTCGACTGATCGCCACTGTAGGCTTTATAGTGTTGTTGCTCACCGGCCCCCTGGCTCAGAGTAACCAGGTTTTGGTCGCGCAGGCTGCCGCACCATCGTCGAACCAGGCATTAGTCCTGTTGGCATCCGGCGCCGACATAAACTCGGTCATCAAGACCATCAAACTGGTCGGTGGCCACGTGACTCACGTCTTCCCGCCAGCCGCGCTCATCGGCGAGGTGCCAGTCGAAGCATCGGCCCTAACCGGCGCTGTCGCCATCTATCGCCAGGTAGTAGACGAGACAACACTGGCCACTTTGACCGGCGAGGCTCGCCGCGCTGCCAAAGTGTGGAATGACCTCCTGGCCCCCAAAGTCCCTCTCGACACGGCGGAAAGCCTGGACACGCTTGAGGCCGAGCTGGCGAACGATGCCCTGATCCCCCCACCTCCCGAAGGTCTGCAATCTCTCAGTAACGATCCCACCCCTGGCTACACCGAGACTAGCGAGTACTTCATCGGGCGCGTAGCCGTCGGCATCGTCTTGCCCGAAAGCGATGGCAGCATAGATGCCTCCACCGAAGATTGGACCGAGGACGAGCGGGTGTTGGTGTTGAGCGAAATCACCGCCGCCCTCGACTGGTGGGCCGCCCGGGAGCCCAACGCCCGTCTCACTTTCGTCTACGACGACGGCACCGCCGCTCCCATCACCACCGGCTACGAGCCCATCAGCCGCCCCTACAACAATCAGCGTCTCTGGATCCCCGAGGTGATGGAGAAAAAGGGCTACGTCGGTTCTTCCTACTTCGACCAAGTGCGTCAGTATAACAATGCCCTGCGCGAGACCTACGATACCGATTGGGCTTTCACCATCTTTGTGGTAGATAGTTCCAATGACAACGACAACCGCTTCTCAGGCGGCTACTTCGCCTATGCCTACCTGGGCGGACCTTTCACCGTGATTACCTACGGCAACAACGGCTATGGCCCCCACAACATGGACGCCGTCGCCACCCACGAAATCGGCCACATCTTCCTGGCCCTCGACCAGTACTACTCCGCCCATCAAGCCTGCACGCGCCAATCGGGCTACCTGGGCATGGAGAACCAGAATAGCCAGTACGGAGACTGTGCATCAGACGAGCCCAGCATTATGCGCGGCCAGACCTGGCCCTACCGCTCCGAGGCCGTTGACGAGTACGCGCGCGGACAGATTGGCTGGCGCGACTCCGACGGTGACGGCATCCTTGATCCGGTTGACACTACGCTGAGTGTGATCAGCGCCGACTATGTGCCAGATCCCGAACACGCTAACATTTTGACCTTCACCGGCAGCGTGGAGGACAACCCCTATCCTTCACTTTCTCGCCGCAGCGTCATTATCAACACGATAGACCAGGTGCAGTACCGGGTGGCGGGCGGTGAGTGGACGGATGCTCAGCCCTTGGATGACGCCTTTGACACGTACGCGGAGGATTTTGTCTTCACCACGCCCCTCTTGCCCACCGGTGATTTGGCCATTGACCTGCGCGTGCTCGACTCGTTCGGCAACGAGTTGACCCAGACTCTTACGACTGTTTCGGTAGTGGACCCGGTGGACGCGATTCTTGATACCACACTGACACGGGTGGTACAGCAGGCCACGGGCGAAGAAGCGACACAGATTACCTACAGTGGTCAGGCGACCTCGGCTATCAGCCACATCGCTGGCGTCTACTATCGCATTGACAACAATCCCTGGCAGCCCCTCGCCGCCGATGATGGCACTTTTGACGAGCCAGAGGAAGACTTCACCATCACCCTAGACCTGACGGCCCTGAGCTCCGGCATCCACGAAGTACAGGCCTACTCAGTGGACGGCGAAGGCAACACCGAAACCTCCCCCGCCGGCGACGCCATCCTGGTTCAGCCGCGAACGCAGTACGTTTTCCTGCCCCTGGTGCTGGCCGGTCAGTAGCTATCGGCCAAAATCCGAGCGGAGGAACGGGTGGGTAGGAGAGCCGGGGAGCGAAGGTTACTTCCTCAATCGTGACATCCAATAACGAACAGCCCTGCTACTTCTGGGAGCAGCAGGGCTGTCGTACTCTTATGGACGGTGGATGACACACTGATGTGCCAGGCACTTTACGAGTGCCTGGCACCCGCAAAGTCTTAGTGCCCGCGCGGCAAACAGTGCAATGAAGCGAACGGACGATCACCAGTTCGCACGCTGTCGCTTGTGATCTTGATATGCTCCACCGCCAGGTCTAGGGCGGCAACATAGTTGTTGGGGACGAAGGGCAGATAGATGAAGTACTCGGTCGGACCCGGGCTGATCACGGTAACAGAGGCCGTGTCCTGCGCACTCACGGTGCCGCCGGCCGAGTCAGTGCCCGTGGCGGTCGCCGTGTTGGTGGTGTCCTCGTCCAGCGTCGTCGAACAACGGTAGGTCCAGGCCTCGCCCACGTCCAGTAACCCGTCGCCATTGGTGTCACCACCCACGAAGGTCACCGGGCCGCACTTGTCGTCGCTCACAGTCACGGACGACAGCGGATCGTCACCGGGGTTGGTCACCTCGTAGGTGTAGGTGACCGTGTCGCCGGTGTAGATCGTCGTCGCGTTAGCCGTCTTCTCG
>Ga0209121_10001480_pt1 | contig 24635 bp, 23 predicted proteins | sample Cruoilmetagenom3_FD_187292 | JGI IMG/M metagenome (GOLD analysis project Ga0209121, IMG submission 187292) | Oil polluted marine microbial communities from Coal Oil Point, Santa Barbara, California, USA - Sample 3 (SPAdes) (version 2) | ecosystem: Environmental > Aquatic > Marine > Oil seeps ... | reverse complement strand
GCCTTAATTCGTCAGCACAGCTCTTTGCCCCTTAGCGTTGGCTTTGGCATTAAAGATGCTGAGTCAGCGAAAGCCATTGGTGCAATGGCAGATGGCGTGGTGGTGGGTAGTGCGCTTGTAAATGCTTATCTTGAAGGGTCCCAAAAACCTGACTGGAATGCAGCGCAGCCCCCCGCATTAATTCAGTCCATTCGCGCCGCGCTGGATGAGTGATGCCTTAAACGAACCACGAGAGACGCTAGAGCAGTGGCTTAATTGGCTTGAGTCTCTCCACCCCGAGGAAATTGACCTGGGGCTTGAAAGAATCAGCCAGGTTGCTGAGCGCTTAAACCTCATGAGGCTTGGTGGTGACTCGGCCTGTAAAGTGGTCACCGTCGCTGGCACTAACGGTAAGGGTTCCAGCATTGCAGCCCTTGAGGCGATTTACACCCACGCGGGTTACCATGTTGGTGCTTATACTTCTCCTCATCTTCTTTACTACAATGAGCGTGTACGCATTAACGGGCAACCCATATCTGATGAAGCCCTGGTCAATGCGTTTGAAGCGGTGGATGCCGTTCGGCACGGCATTTCTCTTACTTATTTTGAATTTGGCACCCTCGCGGCGCTTTATCTTTTTTTGCATCCTGAGATCGCGACCGATAAGGGAGCGCGTCCCCTCGACTTAGTTTTGCTTGAAGTGGGGCTGGGCGGGCGCTTGGATGCCGTGAATATTCTCGATGCAGATATTGCATTGATCACCAGCGTTGGAATTGATCATCAGGCCTGGCTGGGTGAGACTCGCGAAGAAATAGGGTTTGAGAAAGCCGGGATTATGCGCCGTGGAAACCGTGCTGTGATTGGTGATCCTGATGCACCAGCTTCGCTTATCGCCCACGCTGAAGCGCTGGATATTGTCCCCCTCCTTCAAGGGCTGCATTTTGGCGCGCAAGCTAAGGCTGAAGGCCTGCAATGGGATTGGCGTGGTGTGAATAACGCCGGTAAGTCAATGGCGATAAATTCGCTGCCCCAGGCCAAGCTGCTGCTGGATAATCTTGCCAGTGTGCTGCAAGTTTGCCAGCTGTTGGCGCTTCCTCTTAAGCGGGAAAACCTTGAAAAAGGTCTGTCTATTGGTTTGGAAGGTCGGCAGGAAAGTATCAGCCTTAATCCTGTACATGTTTTTGATGTGGCCCATAACGCGCAAGCCGTATCAATGCTTGCGCAGTATCTGGAATTAAATCCGGTTGCAGGTAAAACCTATGCTATTTTAGGGATGCTGGCGGATAAAAAACCGGATGATATTCTTCCATTGATGAAGCCCCATGTGGATCAGTGGCTTGTAACAGAGTTGCCGGTGAGTCGGTCTTTTTCCCAAGAAGCGCTGTCTCAGGTGATGCTTCGTTTGCAGTGTGATGTAAGTGGTGTGCACATTGCGCCGAGCGAGGCATACCAAAGTGCTTTGTCGTTGGCGAGCGAGCACGACCGCATCGTTATTTTTGGTTCGTTTTACACTGTCTCTGCGGTGAAACAAACTATGCTAAAAATGAGATCTTAATCTGATACCTCCATCGGTAACTTGATAGTGGATGAAGCCCTAAAACAAAAAGTCGTCGGAGCGCTGGTTGTCACTGCAGCGCTGATTATATTTGTGCCTACCATTTTTGACGAACCGATACTGGATGAATCATTGATCAAGGTTGACGTTTCCTCTAAACCTGGTGACCTAAATGTCGCAGATTTTGATGTGCTTGAGCGGCGTCAATATCTTGAAAATGCCCAGCAGCATATCAAAGCGGCGCGTGCAGAGCAGCAAGGGCTAGGTGACTTGATAAGCAATTCACCTGCTGATGGGCAAAAAAAGGATGTTGCCGATGGCGTGACTTCTCCCCTAAGGGAGGCGGTCACTAATCTGGTTGAAAATATTAAAGATGCGACTGGGAAAGGTGATAAGCCTCCAGAGGTTACTCCGATACAGGTTTGGACCGTCCAGCTGGCAAGCTTTATTAAAAAGGAAAATGCGCTAAACCTTCGCAATGTTCTTCGGGAACAGCATGAAAAGGCCTATATTAAAGAAAAGCAATCGGCTGGAGGTCGCGTTTTCAGGGTATATGTCGGGCCGATGCTCAAGGTGGAAGATGCGTCCGCAGCACTGAAGCGGCTCAATCAAGCGCATGAGTTACAAGGTATGGTTCTGCGCTATATTCCTGAATAAGATGCGAGGCTTTATCTAAGAATGTAAAGAACAAGACCAGTATGATACTAATATGATGCTGTGCTTGGGTAAACTGCCTGACTTTGATAAAATGTGTGCCGCTCGATAGCCCGGAATTAACTGGGCTGTAATCTTTCGATAAGTGGCTTGGGGTAGCGAGAAATTGGTAAAAAGCAGGTCTAATGATTTGGGTTGATTGGGTTATCCTGAGTGTTGTTGGTATTTCAACTGGATTAAGCTGGTTAAAGGGCTTTGTCAGTGAAGCCTTATCGCTGCTTGTGTGGTTTACGGCTTTGTTTGTAGTGTTTTACTTCTCCCCAGGCTTGGCCACTGTGTTGTCTGATTCGGTTAACTTGAATTATCAAGGGCGGTTTTGGCTTGCCCGAGTGATTTTGTTTGTTTTGACCCTGATTGTTGGCGCTATTCTCAAACGATTGGTAGGGAAGATGGTGAAGGCATCGGGCATGTCTACTACAGACCGCTTTCTCGGCATGGCTTTTGGTTTTTCTCGTGGAATACTGTTGTTACTGATCGCTGCTACCTTGTTGCGTTGGGTTGCTCAGCCAGAAGCCACTAGCTGGTGGCGTCAATCATTATTCATTCCCTATTTGCAGACCATTGAGCACAATACGCTCGCGGCTCTAGAAAACTTGTTATCAAACTATGTTGTAAGCCCGCCTGAATCCAGCTAGATACTGAGAGACAAGGGGTCAAAAAGGTAAATTAGAATGTGTGGGATTGTTGGGCTAGTCGGTAAATCAAACGTTAACTTTACGCTGTATGATGCGTTAACAGTGCTCCAACATCGTGGGCAAGATGCTGCGGGTATTGTTACTTGTCATGAAGGAAGAATGTATCTGCGCAAGGAAAATGGCAGTGTCCGTGATGTGTTTCGTTCTCGCCATATGGGGCGGCTTATTGGTAACACTGGCATTGGGCATGTACGCTACCCTACGGCGGGCAGTTCCAGCTCAGCGGAAGCCCAGCCTTTTTATGTGAACTCACCCTACGGCATTACTTTGGCTCACAATGGTAATTTAACCAATACCGAAGAGCTGAAAAACGACTTGTTTGAAGCCGATCTACGCCATATCAATACCAACTCTGACTCGGAAGTATTACTCAACGTTTTTGCGCACGAACTACAGTGCCGGAATAAGCTTTCACCTGATCCGGCGGATGTATTTTCCGCCGTATCCGCAGTGCATCGTCGCTGCCGTGGCGCGTATGCAGCGGTGGCGATGATAACTGGTTACGGGCTGGTGGGTTTTCGTGACCCCTACGGTATTCGTCCTGCGGTTTTTGGAAAGCGTGAAACCGAAGCTGGTAACGAATACATGATTGCCTCTGAAAGTGTCGCCTTGTCCTCGCTGGGTTTTACCGTAATACGGGATATTGAACCAGGCGAAGCGATTTATATTGATAAGGACGACAACCTTCACTCCAAACAATGTGCCGATTCTCCAAAATTGGCACCCTGCATATTTGAGCATGTTTATTTAGCTCGCCCTGATTCCATAATGGATAATATTTCCGTTTATAAAGCACGTTTGCGCATGGGTGAAAAGCTGGCTGAAAAAATAAAAAGAGTGTGGGCCGATCACGATATCGATGTGGTGATTCCCATTCCTGACACCAGTAGGACTTCTGCATTGCAATTGGCAAATCATCTGGGCGTAAAGTATCGCGAAGGTTTTATAAAAAACCGCTACATTGGTCGCACCTTTATCATGCCAGGCCAAAGCCAACGACGTAAATCAGTGCGGCAAAAACTCAATGCCATAGAACTAGAGTTTCATGGAAAAAATGTGATGCTGGTGGATGACTCCATTGTTCGTGGCACAACCTGCAACCAGATTATCAAGATGGCACGGGAAGCTGGTGCCGCCAAGGTTTATTTTGCTTCTGCGGCCCCCGCTGTGCGCTACCCAAATGTATACGGCATCGACATGCCTGCCACCCATGAATTAATTGCCCACGGTAAGACAGTGGAAGAGGTGCAGCAAGAAATCGGCGCTGACTGGCTGGTTTATCAAGATTTAGATGATCTTGTCTCTGCTGCTCGCGAAGGAAATCCCGATATTAAACAGTTCGATACAAGCGTATTCACCGGCGAATATATTACCAATGATATCGATAAGGGCTATCTCGCTGCCATTGAAGCGCGTCGAAATGATGGCGCCAAGTCGGGTGGGTCGACGGATGTTTCGGCGGGTGATGACGAAGTGATGGATCTGCACAACAACAATTGAGTAATCCAGACAAATTTCACAAACAGGTTGAAAAACAAAATGCCCGAAAATAGAGAAGAGCGGCTAAAAGCCGTATTGCAGCATGCTCGGGTGGAAACGCAAGCCGTTAGGGCTGGGCAAAAGCGCAGTCAGGAAAACGAGCATAGCGAAGCGATTTTCCCTACATCAAGTTTTGTCTTCGAAAGCGCAGCGCAAGCTGCTGCACGATTCGCCGGAGATGAGCCAGGCAATATTTACTCCCGCTTTACCAACCCGACAGTCAGAACATTTGAACAGCGCCTCGCAGCTATGGAAGGCGGGGAGCGAGCCGTTGGCTTCGCCTCCGGTATGTCTGCCATTTTGGCCACAATGATGGCTTTACTTCAGGGTGGTGATCATGTGGTGTGTTCGCGCAGTGTATTCGGTACCACAACAGTTGTATTTGAAAAATATTTAAAAAAGTTCGGTGTTGAAACCACCTTCGTAGATTTGACGGATGTGTCCGCATGGCAAAGTGCGCTGCAAGAAAATACGCGGGTATTCTTTCTGGAAACACCTTCTAACCCCCTCTGCGAAGTGGCAGATATATCCGAGCTAGCCGAACTAGCCCATCAGAATCAGTGTTTACTGGTGGTGGATAATTGCTTTTGTACCCCCGCGTTACAACTTCCGTTGAAACTAGGTGCAGATATTGTGGTGCACTCCGCTACCAAATATCTTGACGGCCAAGGGCGTTGCATTGGTGGTGCCGTTGTAGGCCGCGAAAAAGAAATGGAAGAGGTGTTTGGTTTTTTACGCTCCGCCGGGCCTACCATGAGTCCCTTTAATGCATGGGTATTCTTGAAGGGTCTGGAAACATTAAGTTTGCGAATGAAAGCCCATAGCGAATCGGCAATGCATCTTGCGCAGTGGCTAGAAAAACAGGCTGGGATAGAGCGTGTTCATTACTGCGGTCTGGCTAGCCACCCCCAGCATGATATCGCTCAAAAACAACAAAGTGGTTTTGGTGGTGTTCTGTCGATGGAGGTGAGCGGTGGCAGAGACGCTGCCTGGCGTTTTATTGATGCCACTGTCGTGCATTCTATTACTGCCAACCTCGGGGATGTGAAATCTACGATTACCCATCCGGCCACCACAACCCATGGTCGTTTGTCCGACGAAGAAAAAGCAGCGGCTGGCATTCGTCAAAACCTGATTAGAATATCCGTCGGCCTGGAAAATATTGACGACCTTAAAGAAGATTTAAAAAGAGGCCTGGCAGCATTGAGCTGATTCTTGGTGTACGTTTTGGCCAAATAAAGCGGGAAATTAATCCCTGTATTAAAGAGATCAAGTATGAAAATCCTGTTAATTACTTTTGTTTTTATGGTCCTGATTATTCTAATTATGTCAGTGGGCGTGATTTTCAAACGTAAACCTATTGCCGGTACATGCGGTGGTCTGGCTGCTGCGGGCATAGAAGGAGAGTGCGAAATATGCGGGGGCAATATAGAAAAATGCGAAGAAGTAAACCAGGATACGGAAGAGGCGTCTCCAGCCATTAATGCTTACGATGCGACGCAGAATAAATAAAGTAGGCGTTCGTCTTCTCTCCGTCTGGCAGCACCGCCCTCGCTATGCTGCAAGGTGTTGGGTTTCGCTGCGCTTAACCGAGCAAAATATAAAAACATTTACGGCACCTGTAGGTTGGGTAGAGCGAAGCGAAACCCAACAAACCCCCTTTTCAGAAACACCTTTGCTACCCGGAAAGGTGTTGGGTTGCACTTCGTTTAACCCAACCTACGGATCTGGGAAGTGCAAGATGGAAGCACTCGGTGCAGCCATGAGAAAACTTGTCCAAATTTGTTTTGGTGTTGTCAAACATCAGACCAAATACCAACCTCAAATCGCTTAATGAAGTGATTGCGTTTGGGAGATGGTATCTACACTATATTTTCGACTATTTTAAATCCTGAAGCTTGGGTTAATACGTTATCTGGCAAAGGAGTGTTATGCCTAATTTGAAATATGATTTAGTTATTATTGGCGCTGGTCCAGCGGGTGAAGCGGCGGCGATGAAAGCCTCCAAGCGCGGTAATCGGGTTATGATTATCGAAAACAGGAGCGAAGTGGGTGGTTCCTGCGCGCACCTTGGTACAATTCCTTCCAAAGCACTGCGCCATTCTGTGCGCCACACCATTCGTTATAATTCCGACACCATGTTTCGAGATGTTGGTGAGCCTCGCTGGTTTTCTTTTCCTCGATTATTAAAACGTACAGAAAAAATCATTGAAAGTCAGGTGAAGTTACGCACCTCACTATACGCCCGAAACCGCATTGATATTATTTTCGGCCAAGCTTCTTTTCGGGAAGATTCCTGTATCGAAGTGGATACCCGACACGGCGTGTCTGAAGTGATTTATTATAAAAAATGTGTGATCGCAAGCGGCTCGCACCCATACCATCCAAGCGATATTGATTTTAATCATCCCAGGGTTTACGACAGCGACACCATATTAACCATGACGCATACCCCTCGGCGGATTATTGTATACGGTGGCGGGGTGATTGGCTGTGAGTATGCATCTATATTTGCCGGTTTAGGTTTAAGGGTAGACCTTGTCGACAGCAACTCCCGTTTACTCTCTTTCCTGGACAGTGAAATTTCAGATGCGTTAAGTTATCACCTACGGGATCAGCGGGTAGTGATTTATCATAACGAAGAATATCAGTCGGTAGAAACCTCTGACCAGGGCGTAGTGCTAAATCTAAAATCCGGCAAACGCATTCGTGCAGATGCATTGCTATGGTGTAATGGCCGTAGCGGTAATACGACGGATCTGGGCCTGGAAAACGTAAACCTATCGGCGAATCATAGGGGGCAGCTGGAAGTTAACGAACAATATCAAACGGCAAATCCTGATATATATGCAGCGGGTGATGTAATAGGTTGGCCCAGTCTGGCGAGTGCCGCCTATGATCAAGGTAGAGCAGCATCCACTGCTTTACTCGGCGGTAAGGATAACTATTTTGTCGATGACGTGCCCACAGGTATTTATACCATTCCCGAAATCAGCTCTGTGGGGAAAACGGGCAAAGAACTTTCAGATGAAAATATTCCCTACGAAGTCGGTACGGCTAACTTTGCCAACTTGGCGAGAGCACAAATTGCACGGGAAACGGTGGGTATGTTAAAGATATATTTTAATCGTGAAACACTGGAAATCTTGGGTGTGCACTGTTTTGGCTACCAGGCCGCAGAAATTATCCATATCGGCCAGGCGATTATGAAACAGCCGGGTGAAGCCAATACCATCGAGTACTTCGTAAATACCACCTTTAATTACCCAACAATGGCAGAAGCTTATAGAGTGGCGGCACTGAATGGTTTATACCGCCTTTAAAGGTGAGCCAGGAACGCAAGTCTCCTACAGTTAGTGCTGATTCATCAGGTGTGATTGATGGGCTGGCTTAATCAAACATCCCAAAGTTATCCAGCAGTGCAAATAAAATTGCAGTGACAAAAATACCAGAAAAAGCGAGCGTGAAAAGTGTGTCTTTAATACCCACTATTTTCGATCAGCCTTAAAATATTTTGATAGAGCTTATCAGCGTTCTTGTCCGCAACACTATCTGCATATACGGAGGCACCTGCAGAAACCGCTGCGGTTGCTATAGTCTCAACTACAAGCCAATCCATAGGGCGTTAGCCAAATAGGCCGATTCCATCAAAAATCACCAAAGTAATCATAGAGAGCCCTGAAAGAGTAAACAGCCAATAAAATAGGGCTGCCAGTAGTCGATCGAACCGCGTTGTATGCTTGTGTAAAATTTCGGAGTTTGCATATAAGCTGGAGAGAGGGCTATGGGATAACTTGCGACTCCAGGCTCTGGGGATAGATAAGGCTTGTGCGGCATTAATGACATCCCAGCCACTTATGAATTCAATACCAAGAGCATCTTTGGTTTCTGGGTTATTCCGCAGCTTCCTAACGGAAATTTGCCCGAAGATGATATAAAGAATAAGCGCCAAAAGCATAAATATACTTGAGATAGCTAAAAGCTGCGAAAAAAGGTTCATCAAATATCCAATAGTTTTATTAAGGAATCGTACCAGGCTCCGCTGTTTTCTTTTATCGTACTGTTTACGCCGATTGAAAGTGCAGCAGAAGTGGCAGCGACAGCTAACCCGCCAGTAATAAGGCCAACCCAACCCACAGGGGTTGCAACTAGTAGAAACCCAATTGCTGAGGTGCCGAGATTTACTGTAGCTATACCGGTGCCTGCACTCAGTGCAAAGCTGATGGATTCAATAAACAACTTGCGCTCCCAACCACCCCCTTCCTTATAGCTTGAATGCACCCTCCCAGCCCGGCTGCCAAAGTCAATTACAGCAAGGCCGTTGCCCAGGTATTTAGCCTGTTTGGTAAAACGTACCAGGTTGTTGGCCTCTACTTGGCTGCTGATATTTAATTTGGTGGTGGTTTTGCTGCTTGTGGCGATATTGAGTGCTCTTTGGGGGTTGGTGATAGGGGTGCCTCGGCGTGAGGTTGCTTGCCCTGTTGTCACGTTTATTTCATGCGTGAAGGCTCTTTGCAATCTCTGGTGTGAGGAAAAGACCTTTTGTTTGGACGCATTGCGCACTGCTGGTTCTGATTTTAGATTGGAGCGGTAGTCCATCAGGGCTCCCTGATAGTTTTTTACCGCACCAGCGAAACCGGTCATTCTAGTGGCATAGGTGCTTGTGCTTGCTCCAAGCAGGGAGAGGTTAAATGGCAGGAGTTTTTCATGTATTTGCGCCAGGGTTGTGACGGTATCGCCACCGTATGCGTGGCTGAGCTGGGTCAGCTCTTTAACTGCTGGCGTAGATGATAATTGATTGATTATTCCGTTATTTAGCGCTTCGGAGCTGATCGATTTCCAGGCCGCACTGTCCAGGAATATCTATTGCGGGAATCAAGTGATTACAAAGTACGACTTCTGCCATAAGGTAAATGTCTCTTTTTACTTCTTAAATTGCTGCGTGCAATAGTACTAAAAGTGCCGTACTGGAAAATGGCGATAATCGCAGGCTTGGGTGAGGGTGGTGTTTACCCCTCCAGCATTCTTCCAGAATTAATAATAGCCTTCAAAAATGGCGATAAACTTTTCCAGCTGATTCGCTGGTAATTTGTTGATTCCTGCAGCGCCTTTTCTTCCGCCGCCTGTAGGGAATTGATTACAGATTTCGTCGGCGCCTGTTTTGTTTTCTAAGGGTGCTCGAATGCTTACGAGATAGGCGCTATCGCCCAGCTCCGTAATAATGGCGTGTGCGCGTGAGGGTGTATCGCTGGCAAGTTTGTTGCCGAATACACCACTAACGCGTTTTGCCCACGCAAGATTGGGAAGCATATAAATGGCGCTACTAGTTTGTTGGCGATAAGGTGTGAGTGCTTCGGCGGACTTTAGGTCTTCGATGTAGCCATCTTCCAGTTTTTCAAAAACGGTTTTGTTCTCCTGAATAAATTCCAGTGGGCTGGCAAAGGGAAGTAAAAGTGTAAACAGTTCTGCAGGGCGAAAATGCAATAAATCTTCACTTGGCCCGTAACCATTATAATTAATATAGGTGCCGAGATTTTTTAATTGCTCTGTATCTTTCGCGCTTAACCCATGTTTTTCACAAAGAGCCAGTGCGCTGCTTTTCATGTTATCACCAAAGGCGCCGGTAATTGCCCAGAGGGGGAATTGGCCCCTCAGTGCATTATTAACGATTAAACTGGTGCAGGTGTTGGAGTCGGTATTGATGTGGTTTTGGAAATGAGGGTGCTCTGGGATTTCACCGGGATTATGGTGGTCAAAATAATGTACCTTTGCCCCGGCTTTTAAACAACTACTAAGCGCCTCTCGGTTTTTATCTAATGAGATATCAAGAACGGTAATGGCATCGCCGCTTTGTGCATCCACTTGTTTAAGAAGTTGTATGTCACGTTTTACGCCGGTGATAAGTGTGGCGTTTTTGGGTTCGGATAGTCTTAATTGTAAGAGGGCGCAAATGCCATCTGCATCGCCATTAAAAACATCATAAGTAGCCATTTATTTTTTGTACCTTTTTAAGATGTAACGCCATCATTTGATATCTATACGGGTTTAAATAATGTGATGGCCGTTAACACGTGAGTGGGGGTGATAACAAAGCGGCCGGTAAAGGAGGTTTGATTATATAGATCAGGGTGTGACGGTGTTAGTAGTTGAATCACAAATTCGCCGTGGGGATATTCTTCTGTGCTAGATCTATCTAAATGTATTTCTACACTAGCCTGTAAGAAATCCAGATATTGGCGGCGTAGTGGGTAGTAGGCTTTATAAAAGGCTTCTTTGGCACTGAATATCACTGTGGCCCAATAGGCTTCTTTCAGATTGTTTGCCAGCAGTTGTGATAACTCAGCTTCATTGCAGATAAGGGGTGTCGTTTCTTCAGGCAATGGTTTTAGTGGTTCTGCGTCTATGCCTAGCGAGGTTATTTGGGGGTTATTGGTGGCCACCGCGCAACAGAAATTGTCGCAGTGGGTTAGGCTGCCGACAATGCTTTCTGGCCACTTTGGCGCACGTTGCTCGTCATTTAACAGAGGAAAACTTTCAATGCCCAGTTGCGCTAAAGCTGCCGCCGCACAGTGGCGGCCCGCTCTATACTCGCGTTTGCGCTTTTCTAAAGCCGTGAGAACGGCCGTCTCTTCTTTAGCTTGAACCGGTCGTTCCCACATATCACTGGTGGCAACGACCATCTTTACTGAGTCAGGGAAAAGCTGTAGCGCCAGATTCATTCCCTTAGTTTTTTTCCAGCAGCTTTCGTTCCCAATCAAGGGAGGTTTTGACGATTTTATTAATGTCGTCGTACTGAGGTTCCCACTTCAGGGTTTCTTTTATTGCGCCGCAATTGGATATTAAGCAGGGTGGGTCGCCGGCACGACGGGCTTCTTCTATAACGTTGATGGGTTTGCCAAGCTCTTTTTCTACGGCATTGACTACTTCTCTGACACTGTAGCCGTGGCCATAGCCACAGTTAAAGGTGTTAGATTGGCCGCCCGCGCGAAGGTAATCGAGGGCCTTGATATGGGCGCTCGCTAAATCTTCCACATGAATAAAGTCACGTACGCCGGTGCCATCGGATGTGTCGTAGTCCGTACCGAAAATATACAAGGCTTCTCGTTTTCCTACGGCCACTTCGGCCGCGACTTTTATCAGCAGGGTGGCATTTGGGGTGTTTTGGCCAATGCGGCATTCAGGGTCGCACCCCGCCACGTTGAAATAGCGTAGCACCACATGAGATAAATCTGTTGCAGCAGAAAGGTCTCTTAGCATCCATTCTGACATCAGCTTAGAAGTGCCGTAGGGGTTGATGGGCTTGGTGGGAGTATCTTCTCGCGCAACGCCGCCTTCTAAAACGCCATATACCGCAGCGGTGGAGGAAAAGATCACGTGCTTAATCCCGTTATTCTGGCAGCATTCCAGTAGGTTGCGGGTGTTGGCGGTATTGTTGCCGTAATACTTGAGCGGGTTGGTAACAGATTCAGGAACAATGGTGTGTGCGGCGAAATGAATCACAGATTCTATGTTATGTGATTGCATAATATTTGATACTAACTCTTGGTCGCCTACGTTTCCCTCGATGAGCTCACCATGCAGCACCGCTTCTCGCTTACCGGTTCCAAGGTTATCAAGCACGACAACCCTTTCCCCCAGCTCGCCCAGTTGCCTGACCACATGGCTGCCTATATATCCAGCCCCACCGGTTACCAAAATTGTGCCTTTAGTCATTTATTTTCCTTTCCTTTTTGGTTTTTCACGTATGTGTTGTTAGCACTTTGAAATTAATAGTTATGTCCTGCCGCATTATCTAGTCTAGATTGTACTAACGCTATGAACAATTTATTGTTTTTAGTAGTGATCAGGGGCTTGCCGTTGAGCTGGGCAGGGCGCTTGTGTACACTCTCAGTGCTTTTGGCAGTGAATGGGATACGGGTAAACGTAATGAATACAAACCAAACTGGCGCAGAAAAAACCGAAGGTTCAGCTTCGCTAAAGCCGGCACAATCTGCTAACAGTGATGCCATTATGGTAACGCGTCTGCCATTTATGTTCGCCAAGCGCCATGGGGTATTGCTCGATAGCAGTGATGGGCAAAGCAAAATTATTCATGCCCCGAATGTGACACTTGCCGCCATTGCCGAAGTTGGGCGTTTTATTGATTCATCCACGCCCTTCGAAGAGGTTGAGCAAGAAGAGTTCGACCGCGCCTTGGCCTTGTCATATCAAAACGATACCAGTGAATCCATGCAGATGGTGGAAGGCATGGGGGACGAAATGGATCTAGCCTCCCTGGCTGATCTGGTTCCTGAAACCGAAGATTTAATGGAGCAAGAAGACGACGCCCCTATTATTCGTCTTATTAACGCTCTGCTCACCGAAGCCATTCGCGAAAATGCCTCCGATATTCATATAGAAACCTTTGAGCGCCGACTGGTTGTTCGCATGCGTGTGGATGGGGTATTGCGTGAAGTGGTACAGCCCAAGCGTGAACTCGCACCGTTGCTGGTGTCGCGTATCAAGGTTATGGCGAAACTTGATATTGCAGAAAAACGGGTGCCACAAGATGGCCGAATCGCCCTGCGTGTTGCTGGTCGCGAAGTGGATGTGCGGGTTTCCACCATGCCATCCAGCTACGGTGAACGTGTAGTGTTGCGCCTGCTGGATAAACAAGCAGGCCGGTTGAACCTCACCCACCTGGGTATGGAAGCGCGAGACCACGCGCTGATGCAGAAACTCATCCACGAACCCCACGGCATTATTCTGGTAACAGGGCCAACCGGCTCGGGTAAAACCACCACCTTATACGCCGGGCTCACCGAATTAAATGACCACAGTCGCAATATTCTTACCGTTGAAGACCCAGTGGAATATCAGCTTGAAGGTATTGGTCAAACACAAGTAAACACCAAAGTGGAGATGAGCTTTGCCCGTGGTCTCAGGGCGATTCTGCGTCAAGACCCCGACGTGGTGATGATTGGTGAAATTCGCGATCTGGAAACCGCCGAAATTGCCGTGCAGGCCAGTTTGACTGGGCACTTGGTGTTATCTACCTTGCACACCAATACGGCAGTGGGCTCCGTTGTGCGCCTGCAAGATATGGGCATCGAACCTTTTCTGCTTTCCTCGAGTTTGATTGGTTTGCTCGCACAGCGCTTGGTGCGGGTGTTATGTGATGATTGCAAAGAACCTTATCAGGCCGATGCAAAAGAGTGCGAAATGTTCGGCTGGGATGCTGTCAATCCACCAACGCTTCACCATGCCAAAGGCTGTAAAAAATGTAATCAACTCGGTTACCGGGGGCGAACCGGCATTTATGAGTTAGTCGCGGTGGACGATAAAATGCGTGCTCTTATCCATAATGGTGCAGCAGAGCATGAGCTGGAGAAATACGCTCGCCAACAAGGGACGGGCATCCGTCACGATGGCGCGCGCCAGATTTTGGCGGGAAGAACATCCGTGGAAGAAGTTCTACGTGTAACAACTGAGGTTTGAGTTAATTGCCAGCATTTGAATACCAAGCGTTAAACGAAAAAGGCCGCCAGAAAAAGGGCGTACTTGAAGGCGATAGCGCGCGGCAGATTCGTCAGCAGCTCAGGGATAAAAACTGGACTCCCCTCAATATTGAAATGGCCTCGGAAAAACAGGCCAACCAGTCTTTTTCGCGGCTATTTAACGCAACCTCTATTAGCGCCTCAGATCTGGCGCTTATCACCCGGCAACTGGCAACACTGATTCAAGCAGGCTTATCGGTTGATGAAGCTTTAAGAGCCGTATCAAAGCAGAGTGAAAAAAGCAGAATAAAGAGCATGATACTGGCTATTCGCGCCAAGGTGCTTGAGGGTTACTCCCTAGCGAGCGCACTGGCAGAGTATCCTCGTTCTTTTCCCGATATATACCGCTCCACCGTCGCAGCAGGCGAAAAATCCGGTCACCTTGATCTGGTGCTCGAACAACTGGCCGACTACACCGAGCGTCGTCACGAAACCCAGCAAAAGATTAAAATGGCCATGCTTTACCCCTTTATTTTAATGGGGGTGGCGGTGCTTATCATCATTGGCATGTTGACCTACGTGGTTCCCAAAATGGTGTCGGTGTTTGAAAACCGCGACGAAGCGCTGCCTTTTCTGACGCAAGCCTTAATAGACAGCAGTGATTTTTTAAAAGCTAACGGCCTATGGCTGGTTTTATTGATGGTAGTTGTTGGAATTGTGTACCAGCAAGCCATGAAGCGCGAAACAATGCGCCAAAGTGCGCATCGTTTTTATCTTCGCATCCCTTTGCTAGCAAAAATTATTAAGGGTGCCGATACCGCCCGTCTCACCAGCACCCTGAGCATCCTGTTTCGCAGTGGTGTTCCCTTGGTTGAGGCACTTTCCATCGCGGGTGCGGTCACATCTAACATGTGTATTCGTAGCGCTGTCGCCGATGCCGCTGAAAAAGTGCGCGAAGGAGGAAGCCTCAACCGTTCACTGGATGCCTCAGGGTATTTCCCCCCCATGTTGATTCAAATGATTGCCAGCGGGGAAGCTAGCGGCGAATTGGACAGCATGCTGGAACGTTCAGCGCAAAATCAACAGCGCGAGCTAGAAGGCTTATTGAGCACCCTGGTGGGTTTATTTGAGCCTATAATTCTTCTGGTGATGGGGGGCGTGGTGTTGGTGATGGTATTGGCGATTATGCTGCCTATTATCAGTTTAAATAACCTAGTGGGATAACTGTTCAGCCTATGCTCAAATTTTAACAGACGTGTAGCTTGGGTTAAACGAAGAGCAACCCAACGCTGAGCAAGGTGGCAAGGGTGGAGCTAACGTATTTATTTGTTGGGCTTTGCTACGCTCAACCTGAGCTACAAAATATTTTTGACCAACTTGAATTATTAACATTAAAGAAGATAGATAAATGATGGAAATGAAGAACAACAAAAGCGCGGCCACCATAGCCCAGCGTGGTTTCACCATGATTGAACTCATGGTGGTGATCGTGATTCTCGGTATACTGGCGGCTGCCGTTGTCCCGCAATTAGTTGGTCGGGATGACATGGCCAAAGTCACCGTCGCCAAGAGTGATATTCGTAATATCAGTAATGCGCTCAGCATGTACAAGCTGGATAACGCCAATTTCCCCAACACAGAACAAGGCATCGAAGCCCTGGTTAACCAGCCCGAAGAGGCAAAAAACTGGGCGCCCGGCGGTTACCTTCCCAAACTGCCTGCTGACCCCTGGGGTAATGAATATGTTTACATCAGCCCCGGCGTAAATGGCCCCTACGACCTTTATTCCTTCGGTGCCGATGGTGTAGAAGGCGGGGAAGAATTTAATACGGATATCAGCCTCGAGGATATCTAATTGCTTATGACTCGGCAGCCGCCAAAGCAACACGGTTTTACCTTGTTGGAGTTGCTGCTAGTGATTGTTATCGTCGCCATTGTCAGTGCTGCCGTGGTTATCACCATGAACCCGGACAACACCCACCGCGAGCTGGAAAAAGAAGCCCGGCGCCTTACCCAGGTATTGCGCCAACTGGCGGATGAATCACTCTTTCAAGGGCAGGAATTTGGCGTAAGGTTTCAAGAAGAGGAATACGCTTTTTTCATTTGGGATAGAGAAACAAACCAGTGGCAAAGCTACGAGCAGGCACCGGTGTTTCGTACTTATAGCCTGCCAGAACCCTTTGTTATGGTATTCGAAGCAGAAGACATTGCTTACTCCTTAAAGAAAAAAAACACCCCCGAAGATTCACAAAAATCAACAAGCTCAGAAGGATCTGAAATAAGCCCGCCAAATGCCTGGTTTTTATCCAGTGGTGAAATCACGCCTTTTACGATTTCCATGTTTTCCGATGGTGATAGCGAGCGGCGTTACCTCATCAGTGCCAATACAGTGGGGGAAATCACTCTTCAAACCCCCAACTCTTCAGGCAGTTAAACCCATGCCAAGCCCCCGTTATTCTGCCGGATTTACCCTGCTCGAAGTGCTGCTGGCGGTGGCTGTGCTCGCGATTATTTCTGTCGGCCTCTATAACGTCAGTGGCTCCAATATCATGGCCCATCAACGTATTCAGGATAAAACACTGGCCCACTGGGTGGCTCTGAATAAAGTGGTGGAATTTCAGCACTTTGAATCCTACCCATCACCGGGCGTAAAAAAGTACGACGCCAAAATGGCCGGCCAGGATTGGCAGATTCAAGCCACCATTGCCGAGACAGATCATAAAGATGTGCGACAGATAAAAATTGAAGTGGGTAAAAAACCGGATGGTAAACAAGACAAATTTATGCCCACCACTGACTTGCTTACATTGGTGAAGAGAGCTCCTTGATGCCCTCATTCAGCAAGCAGCAAGCGCGTGGTTTTACCCTTATCGAGCTGATTATTGCCATCGGCATTTTTGCGCTTATCGGCCTCAGCGCTACCTTTATTCTCAATGGCGTGCTCACTGCCAATGAAACCAGTCAGCGCCATGGTGACCAAATGGCCGCCATGCAGCGGGGTTTTTTATTTATTCGCCGTGACTTCGAACAAATTATTAAACGCCCGATAATTGATGAATATGGAACAGAACTAAGCGCAGTGATCGGCGTGGAAAATGGCATCGAATTCACCCGTGCAGGCTGGAGCAACCCATTACCGGCAGACCATCGCCGCAGCGAATTACAACGCCTGCGTTATGTGATGGAAGAGGGCGCGCTGATCAGGGAATACTGGTTCGAGCTGGATCGCGCCTCCAATACCCTGGCCCGGCGTGCTGTTTTACTTAACGGCATTCAGCAGCTTGCTTTACGTTACTACGATGGCCAAAGCAAAGAATGGTTACTCACTTGGCCTCCGCTAGACCCCGAGCGCAAGAACGACATGCCCCAAGTGATAGAACTACTTATCGAAACCGAAAATATGGATGAAATCCGCCGCTTGTTTAGCATCACTGGTGGTACCACATGAGCCTTAGAGTCGTAAAGCAAGGGCATTCAAGCCATGCCAGGCAGGAGGGAGTTGCTTTAATCACCGTATTGCTGATTTTTGCCGTGGCATCCGTTATTGCCATTCAAATGTCCAGCCGCCTGCAACTTGATTTGCGGCGCACCGAAAACATGCTCGCGCTGGATAAGGGCGCTGCCTATGCCAGAGGTGCCGAAGCCTATGCCACCGCTCTGATACCCGATTTACTCGAAGACAACCCTCAGGCAGCCACCTTGGCAAGTCAGGATCTCCCGCCTTACATTGTTGAAGAGGGCGTATTACAGGTGTCTATTTATGAACTCAGCGGGCGTTTTAATATTAATTGGCTTGATTCGGTGAATAATGAGCCCGACGAGCCGACCATTGATGCGTTTGAGCGCTTCGCCACCGAGCTGGGAGTTAACGGAGCAGAAGCAAGGGATCTTGCCATAGCCATTGCAGACTGGATTGATGCCGATGATGACCCAACGGGAGTTGCCGGTGCTGAAAGCCAAGAATATCTGCGTTTCGAGCCGCCTTACCGCACCGCCAACCAGGCCTTCCAAAGTGCCAGCGAATTGCGCTTGGTGCGGGGTATGACAGACGACCTTTTTGAAACCTTAAAACCCTTTATTGCCGCATTGCCAGCTGAATCAAAGCTAAACATCAACGCAGCGCCTATCCCTGTTATCCTCTCCCTTAGTGATAAAGTCACACCGGAAAATGCTCAGCAGCTTGTTACCGACAGAGACGTAGCAGCTTTAAGCACCCTTCCCAAATATTTGGAGTTAGACGGCGATCCGGTGGCGGGGAATGTGATATTCTCACCCGAATATTTTCTCTTAAGTACCCAAGCAGATGTACTGGGCAGAAAAAGTAAACTCAACAGCGTGGTGCACTTGCCGCCAGCAGCCGGCAACGCAAAGCCTCTTGTGTTAAGTAGAAACCAGAGTATGTTTTAGCCTAACTGTGCAAAAAGCCAACTTAAAGAAGCGGAACAAATAAACGTGGCACACCAACTTCTGATACGTATCCTCGAGCAAACCGACAAAGAAAGCGGTGCGGTGATGGCTGAATGGGGCTTAATTCACCCCGAGCTCAAGCGTTTGATGGATGTCTCCATTTCACCCTTAAGCGGCATCAAATCTACACTAGAAAGCAAATACGCTTCGCTTCTACTGCTCAAAACGATTGTTTTGGTGCCAGGGCAGCAAGTCGCCTTGAGCTCAGTCAGCATTCCCAGTAAACAAACCCGCCAGATACAACAGGCGCTTCCCTTTATGCTGGAAGAAGGCCTAGCTAATGAAATCGAAGATAACTTCTTTGCCCTTGGCCCCCGTGATGCTGACGGCAAGCTGAATGTTGCGATTGTCACTCATCAAAATATGCAATATTGGCTGAGCCAGCTGGAGCAAAGCCAGCTTAAAGCTGACGTGCTACTGCCTGAAACCCTGCTGATCCCCGCTGATGCCAGCCAAAATGCTCTTTTAGTGGGGGAGAAAAACAGCTGGCTACGTCATGGAGAATACAAAGGGCTGCGTTTTAATACCGCGCTGGCAACAAGCGTTTTAAAATCCTTAGATAAAGACAGCATGTCCCGTGGTTTTACCTTGATGTCAGCAGGGGGCGAGAACGCCAAACACACTCTTGAACACGTTAAAAATACCCTCGAAGCCTATTATGCGTCGCAAGTACCCGCCGAAGGGGCAAGCGGTTCAGAGCAGGATGAAATAAGCAACGAGAGCGAAACCGCACTGAGTGCCTCAGATTTAATTTCTGATTTAGGTGCAAAAGAAACAAGTACCCTCATCCAGCTTCAGCCACATTTTCTTTCCCCTTTGCATGTTTTTACAGAAGAGATTCTTTCTGGCAAAACCAATGTGCTAAGCCAGTTCAATCTGCTTCAAGGGCAGTACAAAGCCAAAGGGCCGGGAATCAGCCTCGGTTTTAACTGGAAACCCCTGGCGGCAGTTGCCGCAATCTGGTTTATCTCCTTGCTTAGTCTTCAGTTGATGAATGCAGCCAAATTCAACCATGAGGCCGAGCAGTACCAGCAACAGGCAGAAAATCTCTATCGCAGCTATTTCCCAGGTGATAAGCGTATCGTGGATGTAAAAAGCCAGACGTTGGCACATCTAAAAAGAGCGGGCATCACCGGGCAAGGGGCGGGGATGCTGGAACTGTTCCACCCCGCAGGCAAAGTGGTGCACCAGTTTAATAAGCAAAATGCCGGCAGCCCCTTGCGAATTAATCGTGTTTCTTTTGAAGAGCGTTTAAAAGAGCTGCGCCTGGATATTAGCGCCAAACAATTTGATCAATTAGACCAGCTTAAAGTAATCCTTGAAAAACAAGGCCTAAGCGTGGAAATCGGCTCAGCCGTTGCCCAAGGGCAGGGCATCGAAAGTCGTATAAAAATAAAACGTGCATAGCCTTGCGTATATCGGCGAAAATATCGCGTAGGTTGGGTACGACTGCATGGATGCAGGAGGTACGGCTCCATGGAGGGAGCCGGTAGAGCCGAGTCGGGAACAGAGGCCGAGAGCAACGCATGGAGCAGTTGCCGAGAACGAAGTGAAACCCAACAATTCTGAGTTACGCTTTATCGCTTAAATATTGGCACTAGTGTTGGGTTTCACTTCGTTCTACCCAACCTACACATATGCATAAACTGGAATGCAATCTGAACAGTTTATAAAAGGTATATCTCCATGCTCGAAAAGCTACAACAAAAATTTGAACCTCAGCTCAGTCTGGTCAACGCGCGCTTTAATCAGCTTGATACGCGGGATCAAAAGGCTTTGCTTATACTCAGTGCATTTCTAGCGCTGATGTTAGTTTATGCGTTTGTCTGGTTGCCCGTAGCGGAAAAAAACCAAAATGCAGAGCGCAGCCGCGATGCAAAACGCACCCTGGTGGAATGGATGGCCAGTAAAGAAACCGAGGCCAAAGCAGCAACAGGCGGGCAGGCAAAAACGAATCAACGTAGCAGCGCGCCAATGATCAGCATCATCAATCAAAGTGCGCAGCAAAACCAAATCACCCTGAAGCGTTTCGAACCAGAGGGTGACGCCAAACTGAGGGTGTGGGTAGAAGACGTGCCGTTTAATAACTTCATCCTTTGGGTGCAAGCGCTGGAAACCTCACACCAGGTTCACGTTAGCAGTTTGTCGCTGGATAACCCCGATCAAACTGGCCGAATCAGCGCCAAACTCATCCTTAATCGTTAAATTGAATACCATGTAGTCAACGAGAAAATAATGTTAAGAAAAACTTCCACCCTTTCGATAGCCGCATCCGCATTACTCCTACTTGCGTGTTCTGATAACTCTTACACGCCACCGCCGCCGCCGAGTGATGCCAATACCCTCACTGTTTCCATCACCGACGCCCCTCTTGATGGTGTGTCAAAGGTGATTGTTCAATTTGCGGGTATAGAAATAAAACATGAAGATGGCGAAGCCCAAATCATCGAGTTTAAAGCCCCCGTAGAAGTCGACCTGCTTGGCTTGCAAGGTGATATACGCTCCACCATTCTGCGGGAAGAAAAAATCAACGCAGGTGACTATCAATATATTCGTTTATTGGTGAATGCCGCACAAGGTGAGTTTGATTCTGTTGTACTGCTTGAAGACAACACCTGGCAATCGCTCTATGTTCCTGATGATGCGAAGATTGGCCTAAAGCTCAACCAGGCCTTTCGTGTCAGTTCTAATAAAAATATGCATCTGACCATTGATTTTGACCTTCGTAAATCATTGGAAAAAGACCTTGTTGAAAATGACTACCAACTGATCCCTAGCTTGCGCGTAGTGAGTGATGTAGAAGCTGGCCACATTGCTGGTTTTATTGAAAACCAGCTGCTTATTGATAATGATTGCGTGGAGCTTGATAACCAGACAAATGCCGCCGTATATTTGTACAACAAACTGGCCGAAGGGGCTAACCGACAAGATATACAGCGCAATGAACTTGATCCTGTTAGCTCAGCCAATGTCGAATTTAATACCGAAACCGGAGAATATTCCTACACCCTCGGATTCCTGCCAAGAGATGTGCCCTACAGCGCACAAGTAGTGTGTGATGCCAGTATCGACGAGCCAAGCACCGCAGATGCGCTCAATTTTATTGGGCCGATACAGAGTGTTACACCTGTTGAAACGCTCACCATCAACCTGGACTTCGCAACTCAATAAACGGCTTAAACCAGAATTTGTAGTACCCGTAGGTTGGGTTAAGCGTAGCGAAACCCAACAGACCCACCCGTTAGCACAGTCCTTGCCACTCTGTAAGGTATTGGGTTTCACTGCGTTCAATCCAACCTACAAAATCCAAATTAATTCTTACGAAACTCAGCAGCTCTCTCCGCGTTTACCAGAAAATTATCCACCAAAATTCGTGACATACGAATAATATCCACTACAATTAAACTGAATTTAGACGCATAAGAAGCTAAACCCTTAGTGAAAAGCGGTCTAGCCTCAGCGCTGAAGTGGCTGCCTGTTATGGGGTAGCACGCAGTAGAAACGGGTGAATATGTCAGGACGACAAACAAGCCAAATTACTGACCACCAGCCAAAATACCGTAATGGCTTGGTGAGCAGTTCCGCAGCCAAACCCCCATATTTCGGCACACTCCTTCGGCCTCAAAATACACTTCGCGCTTCTCGACACTGTCGTGTTACACATCAAAAATCACGAGTTTTATCTTTAATGGATATTATGAACCAGTATTTTCGGTTTTCTTTTTTTGGTTTTACAAGGGCGCAAATAGCTGAGCCGCAGCAAAAAATCAAAGCCCTGCTTGCAACACTACTTATTTTCCAGCTATGCCAACTTACGCCAGCCCATGCGTTTTCAGCGGAACAAATGGCTGCATTACAAAATTTATCCCCCGCCGAACAGCAGCAACTTGCAAACCAAATGGGCGTAAAACTGCCGAGTGGCGTCGCAAAACCACAAGCTGTCATAGAAGAGTTTCAAACCGTTACCCCAAGAACTACAAACACTGACACCGCCATTCAAAAAAATGCACAAAAATCCAACGATGCCATAGAGTTGAATGAAGAAAGTGAAGAAAAGGTCATAACAGGCCAGCTAAAACAATTCGGATACGACTTATTTGCCGGCTCACCCACCACCTTTGCACCCGCAACCGACATCCCCGTGCCCACCGACTACATTGTCGGCCCTGGCGACACCGTTATCGTACAACTTTACGGTAAAGATAACGCTACCCATGAATTGGTGGTTAGTCGCGAAGGTATCATCCAATTTCCCGATATCGGCCCCCAAAGCGTGGCCGGCTTAAGCTTCGATGAACTAAAAGAACATATTCGCGGCGTCGTATCACGGCAAATTATCGGTGTAAAAGCCAGTATCACCATGGGCAACCTGCGTTCTATCCGTATATTTGTGCTCGGCGAAGCGCATCGCCCCGGCTCTTACACCGTAAGCTCCCTTTCTAACATTACCAATGCACTGTTTGTGAGCGGCGGCGTTACCAAAGTGGGTTCACTGCGCCACGTACAACTCAAGCGCAAAGGGAAAATAGTGGGCGAGCTAGACCTGTACGACTTGCTGCTAAATGGCGATACCTCCAAAGACAAGCGCCTGCTACCGGGTGACGTTATTTTTGTGCCCCCCATTGGTAAAACCGTTGGCGTATCCGGTGAGGTGCGCCGCCCGGCCATCTACGAAATTAAAAATGAAACCCAAGTGCAGCAAGTTGTTCAAATAGCCGGGGGTTACCTGCCCACCGCACACCCATCATCCACCCGGGTAGAGCGCATCACCCAAAACGGCCAGCGCTCACTGGTGGATCTCGACCTAAGCCGCAAAAAAGACCAGGCCAGCTCCATCCGTGATGGCGACATTATTCAAATATTCCCCATCCTCGAAAAAATAGAAGGCGCCATATTAGTTAATGGCCACCTTCACCGCCCCGGTGGTTTCGCCTGGAAAAAGGGCCAGCGCATTAGCGATATTATTTCAAGCGTACACCAGCTCCTACCCAACCCAGATTTAGCATACGCCCTTATCAAAAGGGAACAGCAGCCTCAACGCACCATAACAATCGTGCCCTTTTCACTGGCAAAAGCCATTAACTACCCTAAAAGCCACCACGATCCCCAATTAGAAAGCCGCGACGAAATCCTTATTTTTGGTTTGAGTGATGCCGAGCGGCAAGACACCATTAGCCCGCTTATCGACCAGCTAAAACAACAGGCAGAAATTAGCATCCCCGCCCGTTACGTCACCGTGGGCGGCAACGTGCGCCACCCCGGTGACTACCCGCTAACAGAAAACATGCAAGTGCAAGACCTTATCAACGCCGCAGGCGGTTACACCGAACAAGCCTACAGCGTCGAGGCCGAAATATCCCGAGCCACCATCGACAAAGAAAACGTCCAGCGTTTCCAGCGTATTCTTATCGACCTGGGTGACGTAGAAAATGGCCTCAGGCGAACCCTGGTATCACGCGATCAACTCTTTATAAAACGTACCCCCAACTGGAACGATAAAGAAAGTGTCGTTATACAAGGTGAAGTCAATTTCCCAGGTTCCTACCCGATCTACAAAGGCGACACCATCGTCGATCTATTAGTAAGGGCAGGGGGCTTAAGCGAATATGCCAACCCCGAAGCCGCCATCTTCCTGCGAGAAGATTTACGCAAACGCGAGCAACAACAACTTGTTCGCCTTAAAGACCAGCTTGAGCGCGACATCGCAAATATCAAAGTAGAAAGCGCCCAGCGCATTAAAAACGAAAGTGATGTAAGCAGCCTGGGTGACGGCCTGCTGAGCGACCTGGTTAGCGCCAAAGCACAGGGGCGGCTGGTGATCAACCTGCCCGACATATTACAAAATCCCGAGTCCAGCATAGAGTTAAAAGACGGCGATAAACTACTTATACCCGCAAAAAGCACCGAGGTAACCGTGCTGGGCGAAGTGCAATTCCCCACTTCTCACATGTTTACTGGAAAAAAAGACGTCTTTGACTACATTGATATCAGTGGCGGTTACAGTTCCCGCGCCGATGAAAAGCGTATTTATATTATTAAAGCCAGCGGCGAAGTCGCTGCCGTAAAAAATGGCTGGATTATTAACCGCAATACCGACATCCACCCCGGCGACACCATTATTGTGCCCTACGACACCTACGCCACCGGCCCAATGACCTACTGGATGAACATGAGCCAAATACTCTACCAGCTCGCCACCACCACCGCCGC
>Ga0209121_10001479_pt1 | contig 24649 bp, 27 predicted proteins | sample Cruoilmetagenom3_FD_187292 | JGI IMG/M metagenome (GOLD analysis project Ga0209121, IMG submission 187292) | Oil polluted marine microbial communities from Coal Oil Point, Santa Barbara, California, USA - Sample 3 (SPAdes) (version 2) | ecosystem: Environmental > Aquatic > Marine > Oil seeps ... | reverse complement strand
CTCCCGAAAGGAAAATATAATGACCGATGCTACACCAACGAAAGAACCCGGCCGCGCCCGCGCGCTGCTTTCTACCGCTGACTTTAAATTGCTCCGTCGTGCATTGGAAAGCCACGCAAAGGCGACCGAAGACCGTGAAGAGTTGGCTAAGATCAATGCCCTTCATCACCGGCTAGGCACCTACGGCTGATGCCGAGAATGATATAGCGCCACTGGAAATTTAGTCGCGCCTACCTTCTCCTGGGGAGGAGAGTACAGCCGTCGAAGCTCCCCCAAGTTTCGGCGGCTGTAATTCGTCTGATTGCTATTGGGCTTAACTAGCCACCGTTGCGCGGCATCAACTTTAGTGTTGCCGCAGCCATCGCTTCTGTAGCGGTTGCGATTACTGCCACAGCATCGGGCGCCCAAAACGGCGAGTGTAGAGAAACCAGCTCAACTTCCCCGCGCTGCGCTGCTTCGTACCGGTCCTGCGGAACACCACCCACCCAGAATATCAACGACTTAACATTGTCAGGGTCAGCTCGGCGGAACTGGCCAAAATCTTCGCCGCCCATGACCGATGGAACTTCGAAGACTTGATTGGGGAACCGCTTAATCAAGCCGCTCATCACCTGATCGGTAAAGTCAGGATTGTTGTAAGTGGACGGCGTATAGGGTTCTTGCACCGTCACTTTGGGAAGCTTGTCATCAGACATGCCCGCCGCCTGAGCTTCCGCGATGGCAATACGCTCAATTCCGTCCAACAACAGCTTGCGTGAATCATCGCTGTAAGACCTAACAGTCAATTGGAGCTTAGCTTCGTCAGGAATGATGTTGTGTTTGGCGCCGGCGTGGAAACTGCCAACCGTAATAACGGCTGGATCGAGCGGATTGCTTTCGCGGCTGACTAGGGTTTGCAGACGCATTACGATTGAACTGGCGACGACAATGGGGTCCTTGGTGGTGTGCGGATAGGCTCCGTGGCCTCCCACACCCGGGACACTGATGTCTACGCTATCAACATTGGCCAATGCATACCCTTTGGAATAACCAATGAAACCAGCTGGCGCTTGGGCTGCATCGTGAAATGCCAAGATATATTCAGGCTTGGGAAAACGCGTGTACAGCCCATCTTCCAGCATCGCCAAAGCGCCTTCGCCCAGTTCTTCGGCTGGCTGCAAGATCATCACCAAAGTGCCCTGCCAATTGTCTTTGCGCTCGGCCAACAATTGCGCCGCGCCAACCCATGCCGCCATATGCGTGTCATGGCCGCAGGCATGCATGATGCCTGTTTCAATTCCCGAAGCAGGGATGCCGGTTTGCTTGGAGGCGAAAGGCAGCCCGGTCTGCTCGACCACGGGCAAACCGTCCATATCAGCCCGCAGCATCACGGTTGGGCCCTCGCCATTGCGCATCACCGCAACGACCCCGGTTTTACCCACGCCTTCGGTCACTTCGAAGCCCAATTCGCGCGCATGTTCAGCCAATTTGGCTGCCGTCTGATATTCCTGGAAGCTTAGCTCAGGGTTGGCGTGCAAGTCCTGATATAGTGCAATCAGATCGGGCATATCTTGCGCCAGATCATCGCGCAGATCATCCGCCTGTGCAGGCACCGATAGAGCCAGGGCACTAGTGCCCGCCAAGATAGCAACAAATTTCACAGCAATTCTCCCACGTAGAATAATTGTCGAACGCCAGCACGACCAGCGGGTCTGGACCTACATATCGTAAGTGAACACCAGCAGGACCGACAAAGTAGTGACCATGATCAGCACAAGTGGAACCCCAGTGCGAATATAGTCCTTAAACACATAGCTACCCTCAGCCATGATTAGCATGTTGGTTTGATAGGCAATCGGCGTTGCGTAACAAAGGTTGCAGCCAAACAGCACAGCCAGGATCAATGGCTCTGCCGGCAAACCCAATTGAGTGGCGATGGCAAAGGCAATAGGCGTGCCAACGGTTGCCGCAGTAGCGTTGGATGCAAAATTGGTCAGCACGGTGACGAACAGCATAATCGCGGCCAACACCGCTGCTGGGGAGAGATATTGCAGCCCCAAAACTAGCAATTCAGCCAGCCAACCTGCTGCGCCGCTTTCCAAGATAATCCGGCCAATCGCGATGCTGGCGGCAACCAGCACGATGACTTGCCCAGACAAAGCGCGGCCAACGCGGTCAAACTTCACACAGCCGGTCACAAACATCAGGATGGCGCCAGCCAGAGCCGAAACTGCGATCGGGAAAATGCCCACAGAAGCAGTGAACACAGAGAAACCCATGATAGACGCGGCCAGCAAAGCCTTTGACTTGCGTGGCAATTCGCGCGCGCCTTCGAGCATCAGCAGGCTGTCGGCTGTTGCGAAGCGTTGGAGGTCATTGTCCAGCCCCATCACGAGCAGAACGTCACCTTCCATGATGCATAGGTCGCCACCTTCGCTATATTGTTCTTTTTCACCCAAAAGGCGGTCTGGCCGGTGAATACCTAGGACGGCCACACCGTGAAGGTCCGCGATGCCCGATGTGGGCAAGGTGCGGTTGATCAAGCGCGAGTCTGCAGTGACCGTCATCTCGACGACGACAATATCTTTGTCGTGATTAGAAGATTCCCGACGGATACGGTCGAGAACCCAGCTCGGCGCCAACTCTCCGCGAAGCTCACGTACAGCATCTTCCAAGGCTGCGTGTGTGCCAGAGATATGCAGGCGCTGCTGAGCTTGTATGGGCCCGCTACCGGTATCGTGAAAGCGAATGTCTTCAGACAGTTTCGGCATGACCGAGGACAATTCTTGTCCGATCAGACTACTGTGGCCACCGATCCGCAACCGAGTATGAAAGCGACGCTTTTGATGCACTTCAGCCACCCGGTTATCACCCAGCAATTTGGGGCTAACCAACCACAGATACGGCAAAGCGACCAATGACGCAGCGAGCACAATTGGGGTGAAATGGAATACATCCATCTCTGGCATGCCCAAATCAACTGCGATCGAAACGACCAAGATATTGGTCGATGTACCAATCGTTGTAGCCAACCCACCCAGCAAGGACGCAGAATTCAGCGGGATAAGCGTCTTGGATGCCGGCAATGCCCCCCGGTCTGCCAAGGCAACGAATATTGGGATCATCAATACCAATACCGGCGTATTATTTACAAACATCGATAGGAAGAAGGCGATCAATAAAGATACCAGCAATCCCAGCTGAAGATTGATTTTGAATACCCTCTCAAGCACGCGTGCGGCAGGTTCCAATGCGCCGGTTACGACCAAACCCCGGCCCATGATCATCAGCGCACAGATAGTGATCAACGCGTAATGACCGAAGCCGCCAAAGGCTAAGGCAAGACCATCGGTTTGGCTCGCACCGTCTAAAGGATAGAAATACAGCCCCACTGCTATCACCGCGATGGTCAGAAGCGAGATAATCTCGATCGACATCCGCCCGCGAGCAAAGCCGATAAACATAGCAATAGTCAGCGCCATGGCGGCTATCGCGTGGAAGGATGGCATCGCAATCATAAGTTGGGCAGCTGAATCCCAAAGCAGCGGCAAAAACACAAGCAAATTCGTAGAGATGGCGCTTGTTCAATGCCTCTGATGGTGTGGGGCCTAACAAATGACACCACAGATAAATCGGTTTTTGAAGCTTGTGGTGACAGCAGCGCTATTGCTGGTGCGCGACCATTGATCATCGAAAGAAGGAACAGGAACCTATCCATGGTTCGACAACAACGACAGCGATGTAATCAAGATCGGACCGATTAGGCCAAGTCGTCGCGCAGAAAGGTGGTGCCCCTGGCCCGACTCGAACGGGCACTCCGTTAGGAACTCGATTTTGAGTCGAGCGCGTCTACCAATTCCACCACAGGGGCACTGCGCATTGCAGGCACGGCTGTTAGCGCCGTGATCGTGCCGCATCAACCCTTTAAGGCACCAACCAGCAATTTGTGCATTCTTGAATGCAGTCCATCATTGGCCGCAAGCACCTGCGCAGAGTGAATTGGCTCTGATCGTCCGCGGAAATCACTGACAAATCCGCCAGCTTCTCGGACCAGCAAACAACCGGCTGCAGTGTCCCAATCATTCAGGCCGCTTTCCCAGAATCCATCAAAGCGACCTTGGGCCAACCACGCCAAATCAAGCGAAGCAGCGCCAAAACGCCGAATTCCGGCCACTTGGGGGCCAATCGCAGCGAATATCTTGGACCATTCCTCAAAGTCACCATGACCCCGGAACGGAATGCCAGTTGCAATCAACGCATCGGACAAATGAGACCGGGCCGAAACGCGCAATCTGGCATCTTGCAACCATGCTCCCCGCGTTTTTTCCGCCCAATAGGTTTCATCCGAAATGGGTTGATAAACCACGGCTGCGGTAACTTCGCCCCAGCCGCCGCCCGGTTTTGGTTCTTGCGCAGCAATAGAAATCGCAAAGTGCGGAATACCGTGAAGAAAATTGCTCGTTCCATCCAACGGATCAACGATCCAGCGAGGCTTGGTCGGATCGCCTTCGATTGTGCCGCCCTCCTCCAACACAAAGCCCCAATCGGGCCGTGCATAAAGAAGCTCGTCATAAAGGGTGCGTTCGGCAATCTGGTCAGCCTTGGAAACAAAGTCAGCCGGGCCCTTGCGGCTCACCTGCAAATGCTCAACTTCGCCAAAATCACGGCGCAACCGCCCTCCAGCTTTGCGTGCGGCGCGTTCCATCACGCGGATCAGGCCTGAATACATAGACATGGCTGGTTAGCTCGCTTTGCCGACGTAGGTTTGTTCATACACGTCTACGATGATGCGTGTGCCGCTGCCGATATGGGGGGGAACCATGATGCGCACACCATTGTCCAGAACAGCAGGCTTATAGCTGGAAGAGGCGGTTTGCCCCTTAACGACTGCGTCAGCCTCAACAATTTCTGCTTCAATCTGATTGGGCAACTGCACACTGATGGGTTTTTCTTCCCACAATTCCAGCTGCACCTGCATCCCATCTTGCAAGAACACACGGGCATCGCCCAGCAAATCCGATGGAAGCATGATCTGTTCGTAATTCACCTGATCCATGAAGACGAGCATGTCGCCATCTTCATACAGGAACTGATAATCAGCTGTATCAAGACGCACCTTCTCAACCGTGTCAGCGCTGCGGAAGCGGACGTTGGTTTTGCGGCCATCCTGAAGATTCTTCATCTCGACCTGCATATACGCCCCGCCCTTGCCGGGTTGGGTGTGCTGGATCTTGGCAACTTTCCAGATGCCGCCTTCATATTCGAGGATATTGCCAGGACGGATATCGACGCCGCTGATTTTCATGGGATTGCCTTCTTGTGGGGAGCGGATGAACCATCCGGTAAACTTGTTCCGAGAACTGGGCCGCGCCTTAGCTTACGCTTCATCGCGGGGCAAGCTGGCTGGCGATATAGCGCAAGGAATGATAGATCGACAGAATATGAAAACTAATCCTGCTCTTGCCGTTTCGCTTGCCTTGGCCGCTCTGGTTTCAACGGGTATGCCAGCCCATGCGTTTGATGGCAGCACCCTTAAGACGATGCCTCACGGCGCATATCAATGCTCTCTACCTGGTAATGCCGCGGTCGCGCCCTTGCGCTACGTTGTAGAGGAGAGCTTCACTATCGGCTCTTCCTCCAGCTATTTCACCACCGAAGGGCGTGGAAACTATCTGCTTAAGGGTAAGAGCTTTACCTTCACCAGCGGCCCCAAGCGCGGGCAAAAGTTTCGCCAGACCGGAACGCATGAACTTCAGCAAATTGAGAGCGACGGTACGCTTGGCAAAATGATTTGCTCGCGCACTGGCGCAGCTTAGTTTTTCAAACCCTTGGTGAGCAAAGGATAGGGATTAACCGCATTGGCGGGCTCCCACCAATCAGCATCAGCCGTAGTCCGCAGCATCGCAAAATGCAGATGCGGAGCCTCGCCCTCAGTGGTACCATTGGCAGAGCCGACTTCGCCCAATCTTTGTCCGCGGCGTATGCGCTGCCCTTCATTCAAGCCTTCTGCAAAGCTGTCCAGGTGCGAATAAACATGGATTGTGCGCCGATCTGTCGAGCGAACATAAATGGTCTTACCACCAACTTTTGAAACGAACATCTTTTCAATCATACCAGGAGCTGCCGCTACCACGGCTGTTCCTGCTGGAGCCGCAATGTCGATCGCTTCATGTAAGCGATCCTGACCATCGCGCTGATTCAGAAATGTATCTGACAGATCAATCGCCCGTACATTCTTTACTGGGATCATCAATGTCGCCTCGCCCGGTTCTGGCGTTGCGGTAGCAGGCACGCCCTCTGGAGCAGGCATATCCTGCAGGCCTTGCTCGGCAGAGCGGTTGGCAGCAGGTGCTGCAACAATGTGTTGGGCAGGGGCAGCTTCATGGGTTTGCGCAATTGTTGCAGTGTCGCTGCGATGATCGGCCAATTCAATCAGGCTTCCGCCGGCCACGATCCATACCGCCGATGTCAAAGTGGCGGTGATAATGATGGTGAGCATGCGATCAAAAAAGGTCATATGCCGTTATCCTATCGTATCTCAGGTCTGAAATCACCCCAGCGTTATAGCTACTGCGCATTGGCTAGTTTGCTTCGGTCAGGCTGGTGACAAAGGATTGCACTGCCGCCGCTTCATCGCCTGTCCACACCGCTCCTGAAACAGCGAGGAAATCCGCGCCTGCCTTCACCAAGGGTGCGCAATTTTCGGGCGTAATCCCGCCGATGGCAACGCAGGGAATTTCGAATAACCCGCTCCACCACTCCAACACTTCTGGATCGGGCCGATGCTCGGTTTCTTTGGTGCTGCTTGGAAAAAAAGCACCAAAGGCGACATAATCGGCTCCGGCCTCACCTGCCTCCATCGCCAAATGCTTGGAGGCATGACAGGTCACGCCAATCTGAGCCTCTCGCCCCAATTCCTCGCGTGCTTCTTTGGGTGAGCCATCCTTCTGTCCAAGATGAACCCCATCGGCTTTCAATCGTTTAGCCAGCGCAACGCTGTCATTTACGATGAATGCCACGTCATGCTTGGCGCAGATCGCCTGCAGTGGCTGTGCCAATGCCGCTGCCTGATGCTGATCGATATCTTTTACTCGAAATTGAAAGGCGGTCACCGCGCCGTCGCCGGCAACAATCGCGCGCTCTAGTCGAGCGGGAAATCCGCCGCCAACATCCAGTGGCGAGATCAAATAGAGCTGCGTCGGGGGTAGCTTATATTCCATCAGGCCACCAATAACGCCGCGCAGGCTTCGCGCAATGTTCTTTGCCGCCGATGCGCGTTAACCTTCACCGAAATTGTGCCCATTCAGGACAGTTGAAAGCAAGTTCCTGACAGCTACCGCCGATAATGGCACGAGCGAGATCAGGAGATTCTTTATGCCCCACCCCGCAATCGCGAGCGCCCTTCTAATGATGGCAACATCCGGCGCGCCAACGTTTGTCCATAACGTTGCTATCTTTGAAGCTGCCCCAATCACCGATAATCTCTCGGTCACAGCTTTTGGCATCATCAAAGATTCGCGTTGCGGGGATTCTTTCTTTTGCAACCGAGACGACCAATTGCTGGTCGCTGCGATCATCACCGACAGCGGTATTCAACGCGAAGTCTCGCTGGAACTGGGCAAACCCTTGGCCGTTACTGGCGGGACATTGACCCTGACCTCGGCAGGCACTGCGCCCACCGGACGCGGCGCCATCGCTTTGAAGAAATACGCGCTGGACTTCACCTTCAACGCGACGCGCTGAAGCGCTGATCAACCCGCTGCCGATGCCCTGGCAATTTGATCGATTGCATTGCCTAGCACACCATCAAATTCATCGTCCGACTGGCCCTTGCGCAGATCTTGCAGCAAGGCTCGGCTGAAGCTGGCAATCATTCCAGGGTTTTTGGACAAATGATCACACGCTTCATCGGTTGAATAACCACCTGACAGGGCCACCACACGCAGCACATTGGGATGTGCAATAGCAGGAGCGTACAATCCCGGCTCAACAGGAATGGAAAGCTTCAACATGACTTGCCGACCTTCCGGCAAGGCATCCAGTCCCTTCATGATCTCTGCCAGCAGAATTTTCTCGCCTTCGGCTCTGTCAGAGGACGTGATGTCGTATTCGGGTTCCAGCATCGGCATCAGTCCAGCATCAGCGATCTGGTTGCCGACAGCAAATTGTTGTTCGACGATAGCGGAAATACCAGCTGGATTGGCCGACTTGATCACAGACCGCATCTTCGTACCGAACATGCCTTTGCCAACCGATTTTTCGAGCAGTGCTGGCAGTTTATCAAGCGGCTTCATAAGCTGAACGCCGTTGACTTCATCTGCCAAGCCTTGGTCTACTTTGATGAAAGGAACCACGCCGCGCGCCTTCAGCGCATCAGCGGTTGATTGCCCGTCTACTTGGCTATCCATCGTGCGTTCGAACAGAATGGCGCCAATAACTTTGCCATTGCCGAAACTGGGCGACATAATCACGCGGCTGCGCATTTCATGGATTTTGGCAAACATGGCCTCGTCGCCATCCCACTCATCATCTTCGACACCGTAACCACGCAGCGCCTTGGGGGTTGAACCGCCAGACTGATCGAGCGCGGCGATAAAGCCGTCAGCAGATGCGATCTGAGCGGTCATTTGGTCGAGATTCATTGGAGCCATCCTTGTTTGTGCATTCCTATGCGTGGCCCTGCACTTAAACAGCAGGTCGCTTTCTCGCAACCGCAGTTGGGTGCCATTTGAACACTTATCTGGATTTCACAATTGAGGATCAAACTGCCTCAGCCGTCGAGACGGACGCGACCAATGAAGCCAACGCTATTTCTTTGGGAAACGCCGGATTATCCCGGTGAAACTGAATGCAGGTTCGCCATTGCCCGTGATCATTCCACGTGCAAAGATCGTCTTGCCACCACCGCGCGTTACTTCTCCGCGCGCCTCCACCAATGCGCCGGGAGGCACCGATCCCAAGAAGTCTCCGGACAAGTTCATGGTAACGCCCCAATCGCCATTCATCTCGTCGTGAGCAATTGAGAAGAGAGCAAAATCGGCAAATGTCATCATGCACCCGCCATGCAGGAAGCCAGCGCCATTCATGTGCCGTTCTTCTGCCCTGAACGCGCTGAGGACGGAGCCATCTTCTTCCCGGCGCATAAAGAACGGGCCAGATCGCGTTTCAAACGGATCACCCGCCCAATGCGACCAACCGGCAAACTCGCCTTCGCTGGCCTTCAATAGGCCATCAAAATCGTTCTTTTCACTCATGTCCAAAGCTGCAGCATCTTGATGTTGTCCGCAAATGTATCGTCAGCCTGAAGTTGCGAAAGGCTGCGCTCAACCAGTTTCCAACCGCCAAAGCGCGGCTTGCGCCACATATCAGTGACAAGAAAGTCGCCTCGCCACTGCTTGCCGTCCAACCGCAACTCCAGCTGGACCCCTGCACTGTACCAAGCCGCGCGGCCATGGCGGCGGACATAACTCTCGCCCAAGCGAAACCCTGTGCAGCGGAAATCCTTCTCCATCGCCGCCACAAAGCTTGGCCGATCCAGCAGCTGCGGTGGATTGGTCCCCACCAGCATCATAAAATCGCGCGCGGTGATCTGTTTAATGCCGCCAGTATCGCGGTGCATCCAGCACTGCATGAAACGTAATTCGTTGGCCTCTAAAACGGCAGTTATGTCGGCCATAGCGTCCTCGTTGCCCTCAACCTTCCAAGGCCGCGACGCCTGGCAAAGTTTTGCCTTCCATCCATTCTAGGAACGCGCCGCCAGCGCTTGATACATAAGTCATTTTGTCGGTCACACCCGCATGCGCTAGCGCCGCCACCGTGTCCCCGCCTCCGCAAACAGAGGTCAGCGATCCTTCTTGCGTCAATGCAGCAGCAGTTTTTGCCAAGGCAACAGTGGCTGCATCAAATGGCTCGATCTCAAAAGCGCCCATAGGGCCATTCCAAACCAATGTGCGGCAGGTCTTCAAAACATCGCCCAAGGCTTCTGCTGCCTGCGGTCCGACATCCAAAATCATCTCGTCCGCAGATACCTCATGCACATTGCAGATGCGAAAGCTGTCAGGATTGGACGCAAACTCGGTCGCAACCGCCACATCATAAGGCAAATGCACTATGCATCCAGCATGGTCAGCCTTGTCCATGATGGCATTGGCGGTGTCGGTCAGCTCATGCTCGCACAGGCTTTTCCCGACATCGACGCCGCGCGCAGCAAGGAATGTATTTGCCATCCCCCCGCCAATAATCAGATGCTGGACTTTGCCGACAAGGTTTTCCAGCACGGCGAGCTTAGTCGAAACCTTGGCCCCGCCCACTACCGCTGCAACCGGCGCTTCGGGATTGCCCAGTACGGCATCTAACGCAGTCAGCTCGCGCTCCATTGCTCGCCCAGCATAGGCTGGAAGTATATGGGCCAAGCCTTCGGTTGAAGCATGCGCGCGGTGTGCGGCTGAAAAGGCATCATTGACGTAAAAATCGCCATGCGCCGCAATGCTCTTAGCAAAATCGGGATCATTGGATTCTTCACCCGGCCAAAACCGCACATTGTCCAGCAAGCCGATGTCACCATCGCGCAAAATCCCGATGGATTGTTCTACGACTGGTCCAGATACCTCAGGAATGAACATGATCTCGCGATCAAAAACGCGCTCTATGTCGCCTTGGACCATGCTTGTGCTCATGGTCGAGTGGCGCACACCGTTGGGACGTCCAAAGTGTGCCAGCAATAAGACTTTGGCGCCTTTATCTGCCAACTCCAGCACAGTGTCTTGCACCATTTCAACGCGGGTAAGATCGCTCGCCCGCCCCTCTGCCATCGGCAGATTCAGGTCCACTCGAACAAGTGCAACCTTACCAGACAAGTCGGTGGGCAAATCATCAAGGGTCTTAAAATTTGACATTGGGAACTCCGCTCGTCCTGAGCATGTCTAAGTGTATTAGGCGAGCGCCTACCCTTCGACAAACTCAGGATCAGCGCAAGAGAATTACAGCAGTTTCGCCATGACCTTGGCAGTGTCGATCATCCGGTTAGAGAAGCCCCACTCATTGTCATACCAACTGACGACGCGGGCCAATTTGCCATCCATGACGCTGGTTTCGAGGCTATCTACGGTCGAGCTGGCCGGGTGATGGTTGAAATCACTGCTGACCAACGGATCAGCGGTATAGTCCAGCACACTCTTCATCGGACCATCTGCTGCTGCCTTCAATGCAGCGTTCAGCTCTTCAGCCGAAGTATCGCGGCTAGGCGTGAACACCAGATCAATCAGGCTGACATTGGGAGTTGGTACGCGAACAGACGATCCGTCCAGCTTGCCCGCCAATTCAGGCAAGACCAAACCAACAGCGCGCGCAGCGCCTGTGGTGGTAGGGATTATATTCTGCGCACCGCCGCGCGCACGGCGCATGTCGGCATGCATCTGATCCAGAATACGTTGATCATTTGTATAAGAGTGGATCGTGGTCATGAAACCGCGTTCAATCCCCACCAAATCATTCAACACCTTAGCCACTGGAGAAAGGCAATTGGTTGTGCAGCTGGCGTTGGAGACAATCAGGTCATCAGCGGTCAAAATATCGTGGTTCACACCGTAAACCACCGTGGCAGAGACATTCTTGGCTGGTGCAGAAATCAGCACTCGCTTGGCACCGGCAGTCAGATGAGGCTCAGCCGCTTCGTGTGATTGGAAAAAGCCTGTGCATTCCAGCACAATGTCCACGCCCATTTCACCATGCGGCAGATTGCCCGGATCACGTTCAGACGTCACGGCAATGCTTTTGCCGTCCACGATCATCGCCCCGTCAGTAACCTCTACCGAACCGGCAAAGCGGCCATGGGTGCTGTCATATTTGAACAGCAGGGCATTCGACTGAGTGTCTGCCAGGTCGTTGATCGCGACCAATTCCAGATCATCGTCGCTGCGCTCTAGAATGGCGCGCGCTACAAGCCGTCCAATGCGGCCAAAACCGTTGATTGCAACCTTCGTCGCCATAGAAAGAACTCCTGTTTAAGCTTTGAGTTGATTAGTAATTTGCGGGACAATAGCGTCCACAGTGAAACCAAATTTCTTGAACAGATCACCTGCTGGTGCAGATGCACCGAAGCGGTCGATACCAATGTTGATACCATCTGTACCAGTATACCGTTCCCACCCGAAGCTGGTCCCGGCTTCAATTGAAACCTTTAGCGCATCGGCTGGCAAAATATCTGCCCTGTAAGCAGCATCCTTTGCGTCAAACAAATCGGTGCATGGCATGGATACGACATCCGTACCGATCCCCAGATTTTCCAATGTATCGGCAACTTCTGTCGCCAAAGCGACCTCTGAACCAGTTGCAATCAGTACGACTTGACGTTCGCCTTTTGCCCCGCGCAGACGATAGCCGCCGTTTGCACTTCGGTTGGAGCTCGCTGACCAATTCTCGTCACCTTCGCCCCGCAATTGTGGTAGGCCCTGCCGCGAAAGAGCAAGCACTGATGGTGTCTCGGGGGTCTGCAAAGCCAAGGCCCAGCATTCAGCCGTTTCAATCGTATCGCAAGGGCGATAGACATTGAGGTTTGGTATCAAACGCAGGCTCATCACCTGTTCAACAGGTTGGTGCGTTGGGCCGTCCTCTCCCAAACCGATGCTGTCATGCGTCATCACATAAATTGCACCGGTGCGCTGCAGCGCTGACATGCGGATCGCATTGCGGCAATAATCGCTAAAGATCAGGAATGTTCCACCATAAGGAACCACTCCGCCATGCAACATCATGCCATTCATGGCCGCAGCCATGCCGAATTCTCGGATGCCGTAATAGACATACCGGCCAGAGTAATCATCTGCACCGAACGGTGTGGTGCTGGGCGTCTTAGTGTTGTTCGACCCGGTAAGATCGGCCGATCCACCAACCATATGCGGAATAGCAGCTGTCAGCGGACCAAGCGCCATCTCCGACGCTTTTCTGGTCGCGACCTTTTGTGGTTCAGCAGCCAGAGCGGCAATATACCCTTCAATAGCTGGTCCGGCCAAATCCGCGACATTGGCCATCCGGCTTTCAAATTCGCTCTTTTGGGCCGACGCATCCAGACGAGCCTGCCACTCAGTGCGTTCACTCTTCCCGCGCTCAGCGGTTGAATGCCAATTAGCGGTGATATCGTCTGGCACGGTGAAGGCATCATAGGGCCAGCCCAAAAAGTCGCGTGCCGCCGCAATTTCATCAGCTCCTAATGGAGCGCCATGCGTCGCAGAAGTGCCCTGTTTGGTGGGTGCGCCTTTGCCGATTACCGTTTTGCATGCGATTAGCGAGGGACGCTCATCGGCCATCGCTTCTTCAATTGCGCGGCTGATATCGGCGAAGTCATGACCATCGCAGCTTACGACATGCCAGCCAGCCGAACTGTGGCGTGCCTTCACGTCTTCGCTGGATGACAGATCAGCGGTGCCATCAATGGTGATGTTGTTATCATCCCATAGAACGGTCAACTGACCTAGCTTAAGATGCCCAGCAAGGCCGATTGCTTCGTGATTGATGCCCTCCATCAGACAGCCATCACCGGCAATCACCCAAGTGCGATGATCGACCAATTCGTCACCGAAATGGGCATTGAGCTGGCGCTCAGCCATGGCCATCCCGACCGCCATCGCCACACCTTGGCCGAGCGGCCCGGTGGTGCATTCTACTCCGTCGAGCAGGAAGTTTTCCGGGTGCCCCGCGCACGGACTGCCCAATTGACGGAAATTACGAATATCTTCCATTGTTGGCGCGGCATAACCGGAAAGGTGCAGCAGTGAATAGATCAGCATCGAGCCGTGTCCGGCCGACAGGACAAACCTGTCCCGGTCCGCCCAATCTGGCTGGGTTGGGTCAAATTTCAAATATTGTGACCACAGAACGGTTGCCACATCAGCCATACCCATGGGCATGCCCGGGTGGCCTGAATTGGCAGCTTGCACCGCATCCATAGAAAGGGCGCGAATGGCATTGGCCATCGGTTGCAAGCGGGCGGGATCAAGACTCATGCACAGCAGCTCCGGCAGTATGTTCGGGCAAGGCCACCGTGTCCTTAGCCAGGCGTGATGATTCGACGCGAAGAGAGCCTTTGCGGAGGCAAACTGCGAGGTCAAGCACAACACCCACGGCATCCCCCGCAGCCTGCCCTTTGCCATGACAAAACCAACCGGACTGCGGTGGCGCAGACGAGTTATCAACAGGCCGAGCCAAGACTTTGCATTTATTTGTAAAAATTGGTATTTAACACCGCATGGATGGAGAGCGGATCGACCATGCGATCCAGAGGATCGAAGCAGCTTTGGCGCGGATTAATGCAGCATGCGAGAATGCGCGGTGTATGCCCACCTCCCCTGATAATCCAGAAATTGCCGAGCTGACGAGTAAGCACGAAGCCTTACGGGCTGAGGTTTCCAGCACATTGAGCGACTTGGACTACCTGATTGAGCAGGTCGAATCATGAGCCAGATAACGCTGACCATTGGCGGCAATTCTCACCGCGTTTCCTGCGCCGACGGTGAAGAAGCACATATCGCAAAATTGGGCGCGATGATCGACGCCAAATTGCAAGCGATGGCCGGCAACCTCTCAGCGCAAGAGGCCGAGAACCTGCTATTCGCAGCTTTGTTGCTGGCCGACGAATTGCATGAAGCAAAGCAGAACTCTTCGAGCCCCGCCCCGGCTGCAAAAGCGACGCAAAGCGTGCCAGATATAGCACCAAAGCTGGATCAACTCGCTGAATCGCTCGAATTATGTGCCGAGAAGCTTGAGGCTGCGGCTTGGGCGTCCTAGATAGGGGTTGGCGGGACTGCCCGGCACGAGCCGTTTGAACATCCCTGAGGCTATAAGCAATCCATCGGGAGCTGTCCCTGTCTTGGTTTACGGGTTCGTCCTGGGGAGCAGGACATACGGCACCCACCTGACGTTTTAGGCGTCGGAGGATTTCTCGAGCAAACGACCCATGGTGGTTCCGCCACTTCCATGATCTACTAATATCTCAACAGCTGTCCATGGATGACAATCGGCGCAGATCTGAGTAGCGCATATTTCATGGCATCCATGCAATCCAAGACCAAACTACGTAAAACGCTTCGCAAGGCGCGCCAGGAACATGTCCTGGCGCAGCCGGACAATATTCGCGCGCTGCTGTTCCACAGACCCCCTGCGCCTTTGCTGAAGACAATCGCCAGCGATGCAGTGATTGGGCTATATCATTCCACATCGGATGAAGCCCCTGCATCAGGCTACGCCAAATTTTTTCAAGAATCAGGCCACACCATTGCCCTACCATCCTTCACATCCGAAGCCGCCGACATGCAATTTCGGCACCACAGCGATCCGTATGAGCATTCTGACCTTGCACGTGGCCCCTTTGCGATAATGCAGCCAGTCGACGATGTGGATGTCATTGTTCCCGATCTGGTGTTTGTGCCACTCATTGGCTTTACAGCTGAGGGCGCTCGGCTAGGCCAAGGCGGAGGGCATTATGACCGTTGGCTCGCAGCCCATCCGGGACGCATTGCCATCGGCCTCGGTTGGGACGTGCAATTGTGCGAAGATCTGCCGATAGAGCCACATGACATCGCCCTGGACGCGATTGTGACCCCAACCCGCATTTATGGACCGTTTTGATGCGCGAAGAACCCACCGCTCGTATTCCCATCGGGATCCTTGGCCTATTCATCGGGCTGATTATCTATGGCGTGCTGATCGCGCGCTATATTCCCGACGTAATCGGTGATTGGCCAACTTTGGCGCAGACTGCGGTTTATCTGGTGTTGGGGATGATCTGGCTGCTGCCCTTGCAGCGCTTCCTGATCTGGATGGAAACTGGGCATTGGAACCCGCCAAGCCAGGACGAATAGTCACACCGCGAGCAGTCCGCGATGTAGCCTACCGAAGTTCTGATGATCCCAAGTGGCGCGAGTGACGAGACTTGAACTCGCGACCTCCGGCGTGACAGGCCGGCGCTCTAACCAACTGAGCTACACCCGCTTAAACTTGACCGTTCAAACTGTGGTTTGCACCGCTTGGGAGCGAGGCCATTAGGCCCCACAAACTTTACTGTCAACGGCTGTCACAGCCATTTTTACGCATTTCTGCGACTTTATTCAGTCAGCAGCAAAACTGGCGTTTCAATCAGCTTTTTCATCTCCTGAATAAAGCTTGCTGCATCATAGCCATCAACCACCCGATGATCGCAGCTGATCGAGATATTCATCAGCTTGCGCTTCTCAATCCGCTCGATGCCGTTTGGGCCGGTAACGAACATTGGACGCTCGATAATACGGTTGGGTCCGATGATAGCCACTTCGGGGCGATTGATCACCGGAGTTGTCGCGACACCCCCCAAAGGACCAAGCGATGTGACTGTCAATGTAGAGCCTGACAGCTCATCAGATTTGGCAGAACCGTCGCGCGCGGCCTGTGCCAACCGCCCGACTTCGCTGGCCAATTGCCACAAATTGCGGCTTTGAGCGTCTTTAACCACCGGCACCATCAGGCCGTTGTCGGTTTGGGCAGCAATACCCAGATGCACGCTGCCGTGCTGCGTCACCACATTGGCTTCATCGTCATACCGCGCATTGATCATGGGATAGGCCGGAACCAGCTTGCAAATCGCACTGATCAGCAATGGCAGCATGGTCAACTTTGGCTTTGATCCGCGATTGGCGTTCAGATCGGCGCGCATCCGCTCCAATTCGGTAACATCCACTTCCTCCACGTAAGAGAAATGCGGAATGCTACGCTTGGAGGCTGCCATGTTTTGGGCAATGCGCTTGCGCAATCCGATAATCTTGATTTCCTCGTCTGGACGAGTAGCCCCAGAGGCCGCAAATCCTCCCGCTGCGTTGTACGACAAGAATGCATCCAGATCGGCATGGCGGATACGGCCATCCGCAGCTGGCCTTATTGCGCCAAGATCAATGCCCAGATCGCGAGCCCGTTTGCGCACAGCAGGTGTGGCGAGGACTTTGGCGTCTGGCGCGGTATCTGTTTCAACAGCCGGAGTTGGCGTTGGTGCCGGAGCTGGAGTCGGTTCAAGAGCCGGTGCTGGTGTCGGATCGGGCGCAACTTCAGGCTCGGCGGCTGCCACCTCAGTTTCATTTTCTGGCGTATCTTCGCCTTCGACTTCGATCACCAACAGCATACCGCCAATTGCGATTGTGTCGCCTGCCTCGCCAGCAAGCTCGATGACGGTTCCATCGACCGGGCTTTCGATGTCGATCGTGGCCTTATCGGTCATAACGTCGACCAAATGCTGGTCTTCGCTGACGCTATCGCCAACTTTTATGTGCCATTCGACCACTTCGGCCTCGGCCACGCCTTCGCCCACATCGGGCATGTTGAATGTAAATATAGCCATAGCGCTTACTCGCTCATGATCTTGTCGATGGCCTCGCCAATACGGACGGGACCGGGGAAATACGCCCACTCTAGGCTGTGCGGATAGGGTGTGTCGAAGCCAGTTACACGTTCAACCGGCGCTTCGAGATGGTAGAAGCAACGCTCTGTAACTAAGGCTGAAAGTTCTGCACCAAAGCCGGATGTGCGCGTCGCCTCGTGCACGATCAGGCAGCGACCAGTTTTCTCAACCGATGCCTCAATGGCTTCAATATCCAGCGGAACCAGCGTGCGCAGGTCCAGAATATCGGCCTTGATACCTTTGTTTTCGCACACAGCCTGCGCGACATGAACCATAGTGCCATAGGCCAGCACGGTCAGCGCATCACCTTGTGTAACATGGCGCGCCTTGCCCAGCGGGATACGATAATATCCTTCGGGGACGACACTGTCCTGGTGCTTTTTCCATGGCTCCACCGGCTTGTCATAATAGCCCGTAAACGGCCCATTATAGATACGCTTTGGTTCAAAGAAGATGACCGGATCATTGTCTTCAATCGCCGCGATCAACAATCCCTTGGCATCGTAAGGCGTTGCCGGAATTACCGTTTTCAAACCCGCCACATGGGTAAACATCGCCTCGGGGCTTTGGCTGTGCGTCTGGCCACCAAATATCCCGCCACCAAAGGGAGAGCGCACCGTCATCGGAGCGATAAACTCACCCGCCGAGCGATAGCGCAAGCGCGCCGCCTCGCTGACCAATTGATCCAGACCCGGATAAATATAATCGGCAAACTGGATTTCGGGGACGGGACGCAGGCCATAGGCTCCCATGCCCACAGCCACACCGATGATTCCGCATTCAGAGATTGGCGTATCAAATACGCGGGTTTTGCCGTGCTTTTCCTGCAAGCCTGCTGTCGCGCGGAAAACCCCGCCAAAATAGCCAACATCTTCGCCCATCACGATCACGTCGGGATCGCGGTCCAACATAATGTCGAGCGCATCATTAATCGCATCAATCATGTTCAGCCGACGCTCGGCGCTCTCGCCGACAATTGCAGGCGCTACTTTTGCTCGAGTATCGCTCATTTGCCCGCTCCATCTTTAGGATGCGCATCGGGCCATTTGATCTCACGCTCGCGCGTTGCTTGCTCGGCCTGTTCTTTCAAATGCCACGGCAATTCTTCGAACACGTCTTCGAACATAGTACGAAAGGGGTGGTGCAGGCCATGACCCAAAATACCGTTCTTTTCCGCTTCCTTGGTCGCCGCTTTCACGCGAGCGGCGCAATCCTCGTCCATTGCGGTCTGACGGCCCTCGTCCCATTCACCGATGGCGATGAGGTGATCCTTCAACCGCGTGATCGGATCACCCAACGGCCATTCGTTCTGCTCGTGTGCGCTGCGATAACCGCTCGGATCGTCCGAGGTTGAGTGCCCCTCAGCCCGGTAGGTGAAGTATTCAATCAGCGTTGGTCCTGCATTTGAACGGGCTCGATTGGCGGCCCATTGCTGCGCAGCAAACACCGCCAGCGCATCATTTCCATCCACCCGCAATCCAGCCATTCCATATCCCAGCGCGCGTGCGGCAAATGTCGTCCGCTCCGCCCCGGCAAAGCCAGAAAAGCTGGAAATTGCCCACTGATTGTTGACCACATTCAAAATAACCGGCGCATTATAGACCGTGGCAAAGGTGCAGGCTGAGTGGAAGTCGCCCTCAGCGGTTGAACCCTCGCCCACCCAAGTCGCTGCGATCCGCGTATCACCCTTGATCGCGCTCGCCATAGACCAGCCCACCGCTTGAGGCAGTTGGGTGGCCAGATTGCCGCTAATGGAGAAGAAATTATAATCGCGCGCCGAATACATAATCGGCAATTGGCGGCCTTTCAGCTTATCTGCCTTGTTCGAATATATCTGGTTTATCATATCGACCAAGGGATAGCCGCGAGCGATCAATATCCCTTGTTGGCGATAGCTGGGGAACACCATGTCATCGCTGGCCAACGCCATTCCGGCAGCGACACTGGTCGCCTCTTCACCGGTGCATTTCATGTAAAAGCTGGTCTTGCCCTGACGTTGCCCACGGAACATCCGTTCATCAAACGCACGCACCAGGGCCATATTGAACAGCATTGTGCGCATTGTTTCTGGGGTCAGTTTGGGGTCCCACGCCCCATGGGCCTGATCGTCATCGCCCAAAACCCGCACCAAACTGTAAGCAAAGTCCGCCATATCTGCCGGCGCACTTGCCTCGTCAGGACGCGGCAATGACCCTGCTTCACCAATATCAATATGGCTGAAATCAGCGGTGTCACCAGGGCGATATTTGGGTTCTGGAACGTGCAACGCCAGCGCAGGCTTGTTGCTGCCGCCAGCTGCCACTATACTGTCTCCAGCCATTGTTCTCTCCCGCTTGCGCCTCTGCCGCAAGCAGAGACCGCATTAATAATATATTTCGCGTGTGAGTTATTTTATTTCACACGAGGCTTGCGGTCAAGCGAGGCGTAATCAGACAGCCACTGGAGCCTTAATCGCGCCCAATGGGGCGTAGTCATGCACCTGAAAATCCTCGATTGTGTAGTCAAAGATGCTGCTGGGTTGCCGCATAATCTCAAGCGTTGGATGGCCCTGCGGTTCCCGCGTCAGCTGTTCAGCAATCAAATGTTCGTGATTGAGATAAAGGTGAACATCGCCGCCCATCCACACCAATTCGCCTGGTTGCATGCCCACTTGTTGCGCGATCATTCGCTGCAACAAGGCCGCTGACCAGAGGTTGAAAGGCAAGCCTAAGGCGACATCGCAGCTGCGCTGGTAAAGCATACAGTTCAGGCGCGCATCGGCGCCCTCGCCCACAACGTGAAACTGATAAGTTTTGTGGCAGGGCGGCAGCGCCATTTGATCAAGCTCTGCCACATTCCAACCTTCGATAATGTGTCGCCTGCTGCCGGGATTGTTGCGCAAGCTATCGATCACTTGGGCAACTTGATTGATGCCCTCGCCCTTCTCGTACAATCCGTCCTTGCGATAGCGATAGGTCGGCCAATCCACCCATTGCTTGCCATAAACGGGGCCCAGATCGCCCCATTGACGCGCGAAGGCCTCGTCATCGGCAATCTTTTGGACAAAGTCCTCCAGCGTGATTGTGTCACCGCTTTGTTGGACATAGCGCGCGTGCGGCCATTCGTTCCAAATCTTCACCCCCTGCAGCACCAATGGGCGAATATTGGTCTCGCCCGTCAGGAACCACAACATTTCGCGCGTGGCTGTTTTCCAGAAGACTCGCTTGGTCGTCAGCAATGGCATGGCCCCATCGGCCAGATCAAACCTGAGCATAGCGCCCGCAATAGACCGCGTGCCGATGCCCGTGCGATCAACGCGCTCGCTTCCTTGCTCCCAAATTTGCCGCATTAGCGCCAAATATTGCCATTCTGGATGGGATTGGTCCGTATTGGCGGAAGGAATCGATGCGCTTGCCATGGTATCGTTCTAAACCGCCTAAAGCCTGCTTGCCACCCTGCTCATCCACACCTAAAAAGTGGCCTTTCAGGAGAATTCGCATGCGCAAGGTTTCCATTATTACCGTAATCATCGCCTCTCTGGCTCTGTCTGCATGCAACACGGTGCGCGGCCTGGGTGACGATTTGACCTCTGTTGCCGATGCGGTTGATGAAGAAACCTGACCCTCGGCGGATTGCAATATCCGAACAATAGTGGACGAGGATTTGGAGCTAACATCGCCATGACCAAACCGGCCGTACTGTTCATTTGTCTGGGCAATATTTGCCGTTCCCCGCTGGCAGAGGCCGCCTTTCGCAAGGCAGCTGACGTGGCGGGATTGGATGTGATTGCTGACAGCGCTGGCACAACTGCCTATCATGTCGGTTCGGTTCCTGACCCGCGCTCTATTGCCGCAGCCAATCAAAACGGCGTTGATATTCAGCACTATCGCGGGCGACAGTTGGAGAGCGAGGACTTCATCCGCTTCACCCATATTTTCGCTATGGATCACCAGAATTTGCGCAACATTGTCGCGGCTCAACCAACAGATGGTACGGCGCAAATCGGTTTGTTGATGGATTGCGTTAAGGGGCGCGAAGGCGCTGCTATTGCTGACCCCTATTACGATGGCGCGGAACATTTTGGCCCGACTTGGGAAGATGTGGATGCAGCAGCGAAAGCCTTTGTCGCCAAGCTTCAAGCGGAAGCTGCTTAACCCCCACGCAAAAGTTGCACACCCCAATCGCGTTCAAACAGATAAAGCAATATTCTTGCAGCCTCTCCGCGCTGCGATTCCAATCCACCATCACGCTCCATCAACAGCCGTGCATCTGCATGTGCTGCAGGTAAAAGCCGCGAGATCTGCTCTAGATCTGCTGTCTTAAAGGCCTCGTCTCCTGATTGGCGCGTACCCAGCAATTCACCTCCGCCGCGCAGCGCCAGATCTTCCTCTGCAATCCGAAAGCCATCCTGTGTCTCTCGCATCAAGGCCAGCCGTTTGCGGCCAGTTTCGCTGAGTGCTGAGCCTCTTAACAGAAGGCAAACTGACTTTTCCGATCCGCGACCCACGCGCCCGCGCAGCTGGTGCAATTGTGCCAAACCAAAGCGTTCCGCCTGTTCAATCACCATCAGCGTTGCGGCCGGAACATCAACACCAACTTCGATCACAGTTGTGGCAACCAGCAATTTCGCCTCACCCGAAGCAAAGCTTTGCATCGCGCGGTCTTTTTCATCTGGTTTCAGCTGTCCGTGAACCAGCACCACATCATCGCCAAAGCGTTCCTTTAACGATGCATAGCGCGCTTCGGCAGCAGCAATATCGGCCACTTCGCTATCGCGCACCATCGGGCAAACCCAATAGGCCTGCTGCCCTGCACCAACATGGCGCGCCACACCTTCAACAATTTCGGCCAATCTCTCTTGCGCCACCACACGCGTATCAATCGCCTGTCGACCAGGAGGCATCTCGTCCAAACGCGATACATCCATCTCGCCATATTGCGCCAACGTCAAAGTGCGCGGGATCGGAGTCGCCGTCATCGCCAATGTGTGCGGCGTCGCTTTGCCCTTGCTGGCCAATTGCAGCCGCTGGGCAACGCCAAACCGGTGTTGCTCGTCCACCACCACCAGCGCGAGGTCTTTGTAAGCCACGCTATCCTGAAAAATTGCATGCGTTCCAACCACAATGTCGATGCTGCCATCCAGCAAGCCCATCAGGATGCTTTCGCGCGCCTTGCCTTTGTCCCTGCCCGTCAACAGCGCCACCTGAACCCCGGTAGGACCAGCCATGCTGCGCAAGGTTTCATAATGTTGCCGCGCCAAAATTTCCGTCGGTGCCAACATCGCTGCCTGCTTACCCGCTTCATTCGCGATCAGCATCGCCATCAAGGCAACCACAGTTTTACCTGCACCCACATCACCTTGCAGCAGGCGCAGCATCGGTGCTTCTTGTGCCAGATCACCTTCAATTTCTTGCACAGAGCGCGATTGCGCACCCGTTAGCGGAAACGGCAAATTCAACCTGTCACGCAAACCGCCATCACCGCGCAAAGGCTGCCCACGCCGTGCACGATTATCGGCCCGAACCAGCAGCAATGCGAGCGAGTTGGCAAGCAATTCGTCATAGGCCAACCTGTCACGAGCAGCGGTATGCTCGCCCGTATGTGCCAGCCTGAGCGAATCGCTCCAGCTTGGCCATGCTTCCTTGTCCAATTGGGTTGGCTCAATCCATTCGGGCAATTGCGGCAAACACCCCAATGCCTGAGCAGTCAATCCAGCGACCCGTGGCTGGGTCAAACCCTCTGACAAGGCATAAACCGGTTCACACAACCGCTCCAGATTTGCACCGCCCTCTTTCTCAACATGGTCAGGGTGGACGATCTGCAGCATATCACCATAGCGATCGAGGCGTCCGGCGACCCAACGCTTCTCTCCCACCGGCAACAGTTTCTTGGCGGTATAAGAAGCGCGACCAAAATAGGTTAGCGTGCAAATATTGCCAACACTATCCTGCGCCAAAACTTGGTAGGGGCCGCGGCCCGGATTTCGCGGACTGCGATGCTCTGTCGGGGTAAGCGCAATGATGATCTGCTCGCCTTCTGATCCATCATCCAGCGAATCGATCGCACGCCGCGTCACAAAACGATCCGGCAGATGGTACAAAAAGTCGCGCAGCCGCGTCAGGCCCAGTTTCTCCAAAGGCTTCTTCAACTTAGGACCAACGCCTTCCAGCGTATCGCTTTCAGCAAACAGGGGGTTTAGAACTTCAGGCCGCATTCGTCTCCTATACCCGCTTGCGCGACATTGGCGAGTGCCCTACCCGCCTTTCATGCCTGACGCCCTGACATTTCCCGCTCGGATCGCCCGCACCAAATTTCGCAGCTGGCATCGTGGTACCCGCGAAGCCGACTATATCTTCGGCGGGTATTTTGATCGCTATTCGGCTGAGTGGAACGAAGCGGAACTGGCTTGGTTCGAAGCTTTGCTGGATCAAGAAGATGTTGATGTGATCGGCTGGGCGATGGGTACCATCGCGGTGCCGCAAGATTTTGCCGGACCATTGATGGATTTGATGAAACAGCTCGATTTTGTGGACATTCCGCGCTGATCGGGCACAGCGCCCCAATTTGAGCAAATAACTGACCTAAAATGCCTGATTTCAACCGTATCTTATCGGCCAAGTCGCCGCTGACCTTATCCTCCATTGCCCGTGGTGCACAGCCATTGGTGATGAGTGATTTGGCGCGCGCTGCAACAGGACGCGCGGTGTTCATCGCGCCCGATGATGCCACCATGCGCAGCATTGCAGAGGCGGCCCAATTTTTCGCTCCTGAACTGGAGGTGGTGGAATTTCCGGCGTGGGATTGCTTGCCGTATGATCGCGCCAGCCCGGCCCTGTCTGTCAGTGCCAAACGGCTTTCTTCGCTGTTCAGGCTGCAATCCAATTATTCCGGTCCGCAATTACTTGTCACCACGGTCAACGCAGTGCTGCAACGCGTCCTGACACCTTTCCGCATTCGGGAAAGTGTCCGCGAATTCAAACAGGGCACCAATATCGGGCACGATAGTCTAGCTGCACTTCTGCAACGGCAAGGATATTCGCGCACCGACACCGTTATAGACCATGGCGAGTTCGCTCTGCGTGGATCGATTGTCGACATCTTCCCATCCAGCCTTGATCAGGGCCTGCGGTTGGATTTCTTTGGCGACGAGCTGGAAAGCTTGCGCCTGTTCGATCCCGCCACGCAAATGTCGGTTGGAACACTACAAAGCCATCTGCTGCTGCCCGCCAGCGAGGCATTGCTGGATGAAGATAGCATCAAGCGGTTCCGCACCCG